>JAESGH010000093.1_pt1 | contig 239907 bp, 234 predicted proteins | sample 9269641 | NCBI WGS metagenome assembly JAESGH01 (sample SAMN14515345, study PRJNA621665) | algae metagenome | isolation source: Phormidium tanganyikae FI6-MK23 and co-occurring heterotrophs from granitic... | place: USA: Fort Irwin, California | collected 1998-05-24
GCCGGAAAGGTCACTGGTGCCCAGAAGAGGACTCGAACCTCCACGACCTTGCGATCGCCAGCACCTGAAGCTGGTGCGTCTACCAATTCCGCCATCTGGGCACGGGGTAGGAGCGGGCGCTTAGCGGCGGCGTGACCGGGTTGTCAACCGCGCGAGCGCGCGGTGCGCAATTTTATTCGCCAAGCCGCGGTTTCGCGTCGTACCGTACACCCTGCCCCCTTGCTCCGGCGGACGCTTCGCGGCATGGGGAGCGCATTCGGCGCCGTGTGCGCCGCCAGAGAATCGGACACAGGCGCACATCATGCAAAAGCTTGACGGACAATTGATCACCGTGTTCGGCGGCGGCGGCTTTCTCGGCCGCTATGTCGTCCAGCGGCTGCTCGCACGCGGCGCGCGCGTCCGCATCGCCGAGCGCGAGCCGCGCAAGGCGCTGTTCCTGAAGCCGCTTGGTGGGCTCGGCCAGATGCAGTTCGTCGCCGCCGACGTCCGCGACGCCGCAAGCGTGGCGCGCGCAGTGCAGGAAAGCGATGCGGTGATCAATCTCGTCGGCGCCTTCGACGATATGGCTGCCGTGCAGACCGATGGCGCGCGCCATGTGGCGGCCGCCGCCAAGACCGCGGGCGCCCAGGCGCTCGTCCATATCTCGGCGATCGGCGCCGACAGCGACAGCCCTTCGGCCTACGGTCGCAGCAAGGGCGATGGCGAAGCCGCCGTGCGCAAGGCGTTTCCCGACGCCGTGATCCTGCGTCCCTCGATCCTGTTCGGCCGCGAGGACAATTTCATCAACCGCTTCGCGACGATGATCCGCTTCCTGCCTGTCCTTCCGGTGATCGCTCCGGAGACGAAGTTCCAGCCGGTCTATGTCGGCGATGTCGCCGATGCGGTGGTCGCCGCGCTCGGGGACGAGGCCGCGGGCAAGATTTTCGAACTCGGCGGGCCGCAGGTGCTGACGATGCTCGAACTGCAGCAGTGGATCGCCGAGGCGACCGGCCGCAAGCGCCTGTTCGTCGAATTACCCGACCCGGTTTCGGGCGCGCTCGCCACGGGGTTGGGCTGGGCGCCCGCCGCACCGATCACGAAGGATCAGTGGCTGATGCTCCAGCGCGACAATGTCGTCGCGGCAGGGGCTGCGGGCCTCGGGCAGCTCGGCATCACCCCGACGTCGCTCGCCGCGGTCGCCGAGGGGTGGCTGGTGCAATATCGCCGCCACGGCCGCTTCGCCCAGACGGCCTGATAGCGGCCGGAAATAGCGGCTGGAAAATAGCGCGCGGGCTGTTAGGCTCGGCCGAGGACATATGGGGCGTCCGGCATCGGTCGGGCGCCCTTTCGTTTATTCGCAACCTTCAAGACGGAATCCCATGAGCATCTGGCTGACCGCGATCATCCTCGGCATCGTCGAGGGGCTGACCGAATTTCTTCCCGTTTCCTCGACGGGCCACCTGATCCTGGCGACCGAGCTGCTCGGTTATGACGCGGCGAAATGGGCGGTGTTCAACATCGCGATCCAGCCCGGCGCGATCCTGGCGATCGTCGTGCTTTACTGGCGGACCTTCCGCGACATCTTCACCGGGCTGTTCCGGCGCGACCCCCTTGCCTTCGCCTTCGTGCGCAACCTGCTTCTGGCCTTCATTCCCGCCGTCGTGCTCGGGCTCGCCTTCGGTGACTATATCGAGGCGCTGCTTGAGAATGCCGTCGTCGTCGCCTGGGCGCTGATCATCGGCGGCGTCGGTATCCTGATCGTCGAGCGCTTTGCCAAGCCGAAGGAAAGCGACGGCGTCGCGGCGCTCTCGACGCGCCAGTCGATCATCGTCGGGCTGGTCCAGTGCATCGCGATGATCCCCGGCGTCAGCCGCTCGGGCGCGACGATCATGGGCGCGATGGCGCTCGGTATCGATCGCAAGACCGCCGCCGAGTTCAGCTTCTTCCTCGCGCTGCCGACGCTGACCGGGGCGACGGTGCTCCAACTCGCCAAACATCATGACGCGATCACGAAGAACGACATCGGGCTGATCGCGCTCGGCGCCTTCGTATCGTTCGTTGTCGCGTGGGCGGTCATCAAGGCCTTCCTTGCGGTGGTAACCCGCTATGGCTTCGCGCCTTTCGCCTGGTATCGAATCATCGTCGGCGTGGCCGCGCTAGTGTGGCTCGCCGCAAGATAGGGCCGAATCGGTATTATAAGCGAAACATAATTGCGCAGCAAGCTCGGTGCAGTCCAAGAGCGTCTGATTTAAGGTCAGTATTATTGACCTAATCGGCATTTCCTTCGTGACAGGCCTTTCTCAGCCATGCCATCGCCCCGGCAACGAAGGGGATACTGCATGGCTTCCGAACGGATGCTCCAGTTTGTGGGGCGTGAACAATCCTACCCTGACAAGCGGTCGGCCGAGGAGCGCGCGCGCGATTTCCGCGAGATCGCCGAGCGCTATGCGGCGCCCGATGCCGATGCGCAGGCCGCGCGCTGTTCGCAATGCGGCGTGCCCTATTGCTCGGTGCATTGTCCGCTGCACAACCACATCCCCGACTGGCTGCGCCTGACCGCCGAAGGGCGGCTGCGCGAGGCGTATGAGCTGTCGAACGCGACCTCGACCATGCCCGAGATCTGCGGCCGCATCTGCCCGCAGGATCGGCTGTGCGAAGGCAATTGCGTGATCGAATTTTCGGGCCACGGCGCCGTCACGATCGGCAGCGTGGAGAAATATATCACGGACACCGCCTGGGCCGAAGGCTGGGTCGAGCCGCTGTATGTCGGCACGCCCACCGGCCAGTCGGTCGGCATCATCGGCGCCGGCCCCGCGGGCCTGACCGCCGCCGAATATCTGCGCGCGATGGGGCATGACGTCCATGTCTATGACCGCCACGACCGCGCCGGCGGGCTGCTCACCTACGGCATCCCGGGCTTCAAGCTCGAGAAGGATGTCGTGATGCGCCGCATCGAGCGGCTTCGGCACGGCGACATCCATTTCCACCTTGGTTTCGAGGTCGGCAGGCAAGCGACGCTCGACCAGCTGCGGCAGAAGCATGACGCGATCCTCGTCGCGACCGGCGTGTACAAGGCACGCGAAATCAATGTCGCGGGCAATGAAGCGGCAGGCGTTGTCGCCGCGCTCGACTATCTGATCGCCTCGAACCGCAAGAGCTTCGGCGACACTGTCGTCGAGTTCGAGGACGGCCGCCTCGACGCCAAGGGCAAGCATGTCGTCGTCGTCGGCGGCGGCGATACCGCGATGGACTGTGTCCGTACCGCGGTGCGCCAGGGCGCCAAGTCGGTGAAGTGCCTCTATCGCCGCGACCGCGAGAATATGCCGGGTTCGCAGCGCGAGGTCGCCAATGCCGAGGAGGAAGGCGTCGAGTTCGTCTGGCTCTCGGCACCCGAAAGCTTCACCGCCGACAAGAGCGTCAAGCAGGTGGCGGTGCAGGGCATGCGCCTTGGCGCGCCCGATGCGAGCGGGCGCCGCAGCCCCGAGCCCGATCCCGGCCGCAAGTTCGACCTGCCCGCCGACATGGTGATCAAGGCCCTCGGCTTCGACCCCGAGGAATTGCCGCACCTGTTCGGCGCGCCCGACCTCAGCGTCACGCGCTGGGGCACACTGCGCGTCGATCACCAGACGATGATGACCAGCCTGCCCGGCGTTTTCGCGGCGGGCGACATCGTGCGCGGCGCCAGCCTGGTCGTCTGGGGCATCCGCGACGGCCGCGACGTCAGCGATCAGATGGCAAAGTGGTTGAAAGCGAAGGCGATAAGCGAAAAGAAGGCAGCATGACCAACAGGGGAAGGATCATGTCTATGTCGACCTGGAAATCCGCGCTGCTCGCCGGCGCCATGCTGATCGTGCCTGCGCAGGCTTTTGCAGCGCCGAACAAGGAAGCGCCTGTTGTCGTTTTCGAACCTTCGCAGACGAAACCGGAGACGATTCCGGAGACCGAATATAACAGCGAGGCCGCAATGGCCGACGCCAAGGCGAAGATGCAGAAGGAGATCGACGAGGCGATCAAGCTGATCGAGAAGATCTTCGGCACCGACAAGCTGCCGCCCGTCGCGCCCGCACAGCTGGCGCTCGCGCAGACGACGACCACCGCGCTGATCCCGCCGGGCAGCCTCGAGAAGATGCTCGACAATCTCTACGGCAAGCTTTTCAAGGGCCTGCTCGGCGAGTTCGGCGGCATGTCCGACGTGATGTTGTCGATCAAGACCGGCGTCGACAGCGAAAAGATCGCGACGCTCGACGAGAAGAGCAAGGTAGCGATCGCCGACCTGTTCGACCCCTATCGCAAGCAGCGCGAGGACCAGCTGATGACGGTCGTAAAGCCGCTGATCAGCGAAGCGCTCACCGACCTCGAAGGGCCGATGCGGAGCGGGCTGGCGCACGCTTATGCGCGCAAATTCTCTGCCGCGCAGCTCGGCGAGATGAACGCCTTTTTCGCGACCCCGACGGGCAAGGCGTACAGCGCCGAATGGATGGCGCTTCAGGCCGATCCCGAGGTGATGCTGGCGATGATCAAGGCGGTGCCGCCGCTGGTTGGCAAATTCATCGACCGCGGGCCCGAGATCGAAGGCAAGTTCAAGGCGCTGCCCAAGGAAAAGCAGCTTACCGACATGAGCGACGTCGAGCTGGCGAAACTCGCCAAGCTGATGAAGGTTGACGTCAAGACGCTGAAGGAAAACCGCGACACGTGGAACAGCCCGCCGGTCGAGGACGCGGTCGAAGCAAGCGAGGATTGGGGCGCCACCGATGCCGCCGCCGATGCTGCTGCGGCCGATGTCGCCGATGCCGCGGCAGCGGCTGCAGATGCGGCCGGTGAGGCAATCGACGATCCCGCGTTCGACCGCGCAAACTGGTCGGCCGCCGATCGCACCCGCGTCGAACAGCTCGAGGAAGCGGCGAGCAGCGCCGCAAGCGCCGCCTATGATGCGCAAGAGGCTGCAATCGCCAACGCGCGCAAGAAGAAGCCATCCGGAAAATAGAAGCGGCCGCGGCCGTCAGGAACTGTACATGACCCACTACCCCACCCCCGATCACGCGCGGCTCGCCGAAAGCGGCATGTATCGCCCCGACATGGAATCCGATGCCTGCGGCGTCGGCATGGTCGCGGCGACCGACGGCAAGCCGTCGCGCCGCGTGGTCGAGGCGGCGATCGAAGCCTTGCGTGCCGTCTGGCACCGCGGCGCGGTCGACGCCGACGGCAAGACCGGGGATGGCGCGGGTATCCACGTCGACTTGCCGGTCCGCTTCTTCGACGATGCGATCGCGGCGTCGGGACACAAGGTGCGCCCGAACCGCCTCGCCGTCGGCATGGTCTTCCTGCCGCGCACCGACCTTTCCGCGCAGGAAGAATGCCGCACGATCGTCGAGGCCGAGATCATCGATGCGGGCTACACCATCTATGGCTGGCGCCAGGTACCGGTCGATGTATCGGTGATCGGCGACAAGGCGCAGCGCACGCGCCCCGAGATCGAGCAGATCATGATCGCCGGGCCCCTGCCCGACGAGCAGTCTGCCGCCGAGTTTGAAAAGCAGCTCTATCTCGTCCGCCGCCGCATCGAGAAAAAGGTGATCGCGGCGCAGATCGCCGACTTCTACGTGTGCAGCCTGTCGGCGCGCTCGATCATCTACAAGGGGCTGTTCCTTGCGGAGAGCCTCGCCGATTTCTATCCCGACCTCACGAACAAGCTGTTCGAAAGCCGCGTCGCCATCTTCCACCAGCGCTATTCGACCAACACCTTCCCGCAATGGTGGCTCGCCCAGCCCTTCCGCACCCTCGCCCATAATGGCGAGATCAACACGATCCGCGGCAACAAGAACTGGATGAAGAGCCACGAGATCAAGATGGCGAGCCTCGCCTTCGGCGAGCATTCGGAAGACATCAAGCCGGTGATCCCGGCGGGCGCCTCGGACACGGCCGCGCTCGATGCGGTGTTCGAGACGCTGTGCCGCGCCGGCCGCGATGCCCCGACGGCGAAACTGATCCTCGTCCCCGAAGCCTGGGCGACCGACAGCGAAATGCCGCAAGCGCACAAGGCGATGTATAATTACCTCGCCAGCGTCATGGAGCCGTGGGACGGCCCCGCCGCGCTCGCGATGACCGACGGCCGCTGGGCGGTCGCGGGGATGGACCGCAATGCGCTGCGTCCGCTGCGCTACACGCTCACCGCCGACAATCTGCTCGTCGTCGGGTCCGAAAGCGGCATGGTGCTGCTGCCCGAGGCAAGCATCCGCAAGAAGGGCCGCCTTGGCCCCGGCCAGATGATCGCGGTCGATCTCGACGAAGGCACGCTCTACGAGGATCGCGCGATAAAGGACAAGATCGCCGGTGCGCATGATTATGGCGCGCGCGTGAAGGGCTTCCGCACGATGGCCGACCTGCCCAAGGGCGGCAAGTCGACCCTCGGCCAGTGGGACCGCAGTGAGCTGCTCCGCCGCCAGGTCGCCGCCGGCCTGACGATGGAAGATATGGAGCTGATCCTCAGCCCGATGGTCGAGGACGCAAAGGAAGCCGTCGGCTCGATGGGCGACGACACGCCGCTCGCGGTCATTTCCGACAAGCCGCGCCACGTCGCGCAATTCTTCCGCCAGAATTTCAGCCAGGTCACGAACCCGCCGATCGACAGCTTGCGCGAACGGCATGTGATGAGCCTCAAGACGCGCTTCTCCAACCTCGCCAACATTCTCGACGAAAAGGGGCAGAGCGCGCACGTCCTCGTCATCGACTCGCCCGTTCTCGTCGGCGACGACTGGGACCGTCTGCGCGCCTATTTCGGCGATGCCGTCGCCGACATCGACTGCACCTTCGCGGCCGGGGGCAACGCCTCGACGTTGCGCGACGCGATCGCGCGCATCCGCCGCGAGGCCGAGGATGCGGTGCGCGCAGGACGCAGCGAGCTATTCCTCTCGGACCAGAATATCGGCGAGACGCGCGTCGGCGTCGCCATGGTACTCGCCGCCGCCGCGGTCCACACCCACCTCGTCCGCAAGGGCCTGCGCAGCTATGCCTCGATCAACGTGCGGTCGGCCGAGGTGCTCGACACCCACGCCTTTGCGGTGCTGATCGGGGTCGGCGCGACCACCGTTCACGCCTATCTCGCCGAAGCCGCGATCGCCGATCGCTGGACGCGCGGGCTGTTCGGCGGCGAGCTGTCGCTGGCCGACTGCCACGTCCGTTTCCGCAAGGCGATTGACGACGGCTTGCTCAAGATCATGGCGAAGATGGGGATCGCGGTGATCTCCAGCTATCGCGGCGGCTATAATTTCGAGGCCGTGGGCCTCAGCCGCGCGCTCGTCAACGACCTCTTCCCCGGAATGCCTGCGAAGATTTCGGGCGAGGGTTATCAGTCGCTCTTCATCAACGCGACCGAAAAGCATGAAGCGGCGTTCGACAGGCGCGTCACCGCCCTGCCCATCGGCGGCTTCTATCGCCAGCGCGCGGGCGGCGAAACGCACGCCTATTCGGCGCAGCTCATGCATTTGCTGCAGACGGCGGTCGCGACCGACAGCTATTCGACCTACCTGCAGTTTGCGCGCGGCGTTGCCGACCTGCCGCCGGTGTATCTGCGCGACCTTGTCGAGTTCAACTATCCGTCGCAGGGCGTCGCGCTCGACAGCGTCGAGGCGATCACCGAGATCCGCAAGCGCTTCGTCACCCCCGGCATGTCGCTGGGCGCGCTCTCGCCCGAGGCGCATGAGACGCTGGCGATCGCGATGAACCGCATCGGCGCCAAGGCCGTCTCCGGCGAAGGCGGCGAAGCGAGCGAGCGCTATCAGCCCTATGCCAATGGCGACAACGCCAACAGCAACATCAAGCAGATCGCGAGCGGCCGCTTTGGCGTCACCGCCGAATATCTCGGCGCGTGCGACGAGATCGAGATCAAGGTCGCGCAGGGTGCAAAGCCTGGCGAGGGCGGCCAGCTTCCGGGCTTCAAGGTGACCGAATTCATCGCGCGCCTGCGCCACTCGACCCCCGGCGTGATGCTGATCTCGCCGCCGCCGCACCACGACATCTATTCGATCGAGGATCTGGCGCAGCTCATCTACGATCTGAAACAGATCAACCCGAAAGCGCGCGTCTGCGTGAAGCTCGTCAGCTCGGCCGGCATCGGCACCGTCGCGGCGGGCGTCGCCAAGGCGCACGCCGATGTGATCCTGGTCTCGGGCAACACCGGCGGCACCGGCGCAAGCCCGCAGACCAGCGTCAAATATGCCGGCACGCCGTGGGAGATGGGCCTCAGCGAGGTCAATCAGGTCCTCACGCTCAATGGCCTGCGCCACCGCATCCGCCTGCGCACCGACGGCGGGCTCAAGACCGGGCGCGATATCGTGATCGCCGCCATTCTCGGCGCCGAGGAATATGGCATCGGGACGCTGAGCCTCGTCGCGATGGGCTGCATCATGGTGCGCCAGTGCCACAGCAACACCTGCCCTGTCGGCGTCTGCACGCAGGACGAGAAGCTGCGCCAGAAATTCACCGGCAGCCCTGAGAAGGTCATCAACCTGATGACCTTCATCGCCGAGGAAGTGCGCGAAATCCTCGCCAAGCTCGGCTGCCGCAGCCTCGACGAGGTGATCGGCCGTACCGAGCTGCTCCGTCAGGTCAGCCGCGGCGCCGAACATCTCGACGACCTCGACCTCAACCCTATCCTCGCGAAGGTCGACGCACCCGACGATCAGCGTCGTTCGCAGGGGCCGAACTTCCGCAACCCGGTGCCCGACAGCCTCGACGCGCAAATCCTGAGCGACGCCAAGCCGCTGTTCGAGCGCGGCGAAAGGATGCAGCTCACCTACAATGTCCGCAACACGCACCGCGCCGTCGGAACGCGCCTGTCGGCCGAAGTCACCGCGCGCTTCGGGATGAACGGGCTCGCCGACGACCATGTGCAGGTGCGCCTCCGCGGCACCGCGGGCCAGTCGCTCGGCGCCTTCCTGTGCAGCGGCATCACGCTCGAGGTGTTCGGCGACGCGAACGACTATGTCGGCAAGGGTCTTTCGGGCGGCCGCATCGTCGTGCGCCCGACCGTGTCGAGCCCGCTGGTGAGCCAGAACAACAGCATCGTCGGGAACACCGTCCTCTATGGCGCGACCGCGGGCACCTTGCTCGCGGCGGGTCAGGCGGGCGAGCGTTTCGCGGTCCGCAACTCGGGCGCCAAGGTCGTCGTCGAGGGCTGCGGCGCGAACGGATGCGAATATATGACCGGCGGCACCGCGGTGATCCTCGGCCCGGTGGGGTCGAACTTCGGCGCGGGGATGACCGGCGGCATGGCCTTCATCCTCGACACCGACGGCAGTTTCGAGGGCCGCGCCAACGGCGAATCGATCATCTGGCAGCGGATCGCGAGCAGCCATTGGGAAGCCGTCCTGAAGGAGCTGATCGAGGACCATGCGCGCGCGACGGGCAGCAAATGGTCAGCCGAAATCCTTGCGGACTGGGACCGCTGGCGGGACCAGTTCTGGCAGGTGTGCCCCAAGGAAATGCTCAGCCGCCTGACGCAACCGCTGAACGAGGAAGAGGTCGCCGTGGAGGCGGCGGAGTAGTTCGTCGTGCGAAGGATACGGTTCGCCGTACCGCCACAGGATGTTCAGCCGCGCGAAAGCGTCGGCCCGCTAGATGCGCGGATCGATCTTCGTGTCCGAAAGGATATGCCATGCGCCTGACCATCGCTGCCCTCCCCCTGCTCGCGCTTGCCGCGCCGCTGCCGGCGACCGCCGCCGACCGCGAGGTCGCCGGCGCCGTCGCGACGCTGAACGACCCGGCGACGCAGGAACGGATGGCCGACACCGTGACCGCGCTGGTCGCCGCGTTGATGCAGATGCCGGTCGGCCCGCTCGCCGATGCCGTTGCGCGCATCGACCCGGCGTCGCGCGCCGCAGACATTCCGCCCGACGCCACCGTCGGCGACATCGCGGGCCATGACCCGGCCTATGCCGAACGCATGGGTGCCGATGTCCGCGCGGGGACGCGGATGGCGGGACAGGCCGCCTCGGCGCTCGCAGCCTATGCCCCGGTCCTCAAGGACATGGCGCGCGACCTCGCCGCGCAATGGGAGCGCGAACGCGCCGCCGCGCGCCGCTAGGGGGAACGCGAGCGCGCCGCCGCGCGCCGCTAGATACTTAGTCCACAGACATGCGCCTATAGGCGTTGCACGCAGCGCCCGCCTGCCGCTATGCGGTAAGCATGTGGCAGCTCTACCAATTCCCGCTCTGTCCGTTTTCGCGCAAGATCCGGCTCCTGCTGGGCGAGAAGGGCGTGGGCTATGAGCTGGTGCGCGAATCGCCGTGGGAGCGCCGCGACGAATTCATCGACCTGAACCCCGCCGGCCGCACCCCCGTGATGGTCGATCAGGCGCGCGGGCAGGTGTTGATCGACAGCAACGCCATAGCCGAATATTTCGAGGAGACCGTCGAGGGCAAGGCGATGATCAACGGCACCGCCGCCAATCGCGCCGAAATCCGCCGCCTCGTCGCGTGGTTCGACCAGGATTTCTATTTCGAGGTTACCGGGCCTTTGCTCTTCGAGCGGATGCAGAAGCGCATCGTCCACCGCCAGCCCCCCGATGCCGGCGCGCTGCGCGAGGCGATGAAGGCCGCGAACCAGCATCTCGACTATATCGACTATCTGATCGACCACCGCACCTGGCTCGCCGGCGCGACGATGAGCCTCGCCGACCTGGCGGCGGCGGCGCATATCTCGGTCGCCGACTATCTCGGCGGCATCGACTGGACCGGGCACGAACAGACGAAGGGCTGGTATTCGGGCCTCAAGTCGCGCCCGAGCTTCCGCCCGCTGCTCGCCGAGCGGATGGAGATCGTGACCCCGCCCAAATATTACGAGGATGTCGACTTCTAGGGAAGCGGATCGCGCTAATGCGCGTCGGTCGGCGCCGGGCCGCCGATCGGCGGTGGCTTGCAAAAGGGCACCATGACCAGCGCCGCGAGGAACAAATAGGACATCAGGCGGAAGACGTCGTCGAAGGCCAGCGTCAGCGCCTCGCGACCGATGATCCGGCCTAGCGTTTCCTCTGCCATCTGCTGCGCGAGTGCGGGGTCGGACACATAGCGGCCGATGCTTTGCGCCAGCGCCGACGCCGCCTCGTTCGCGGCATCGGCCGAACGCCCGAGCGCTTCGGAGAGGCGCAGCATGTGGAGTCGCATATTGTCGCCGAGCCAGGTATTGACGAGCGCAATCCCGATCGCGCCGCCTAAATTGCGCATCAGGTTGAACAGCCCCGACGCATAGCGCAGCTCGGGCCCCTCGAAATTGCCGAGCGCGAGCCCGACCGACGGCACGATGCATAGCATGATCGCAAAGCTGCGCACGACCTGCGGCCAGAAGAGCGCGGCGAAACCCCATTCGGGGGTCATGAAACTGAACATCCACAACCCAACCGCGAACAGGGTCAGCCCGAATGTGATCACGATACGCTGGTCGACGCGCTGCGACAGCGCGGCTGCGATCGGGACGCCGAGCAATTGCGCGAGCCCCGCGACGAACACCGTCGTCCCGATCTCCGACGCATTATAGCCCTGCACGCGGCCAAGATAGATCGGGATCAGATAGGTGCTGGCATAGAGACCGAAGCCGATCACCAGGTTCAAAAGGCAGGCGAAGGCAAAAGTCGGAACGCGGAATGGCGACAGCTTGACGATCGGCCCGTCGGAGCGGAACGAGCGTTCGAGGAACAGGCCGAAGGCGACGAACGACACCCACGCGCCGATCGCGATCTCGGGCTCGCTGAACCAGTCGTGCTTCGGCCCTTCCTCAAGCACATATTCCAGCCCCGCAAGGAACACCGCCATCGAGGCGAGATGCACCCAGTCGATCCGGCGCAGCATCGGCAGGTTCGGCTTGTCGACGCGGACGAGCGCGAGGATCAGCAGGGTCACCATCGCGCCTGGCAGGACGTTGATGAAGAAGACCCAGCGCCAGCCGAGCGCGTCGGTGATCCAGCCACCCACGGTCGGGCCCAGCGTCGGCGCGAGCACCGACACCATGCCGAGGATCGCGGGAATCATCGCGCGCTGCTTGCCCTGGAAGAGCATATAGCCCGTGGCGAACACCGTCGGGATCATCGCGCCGCCGACGAAGCCCTGCACCGCGCGGAACAGGATCATCGATTCGATGCTCCACGCCATGCCGCAGAGGATGCTTGCGATGGTGAACAACCCCGCCGACGCCGCGAACAGCCAGCGCGTCGACAGCGCCTGCGCGAGAAAGGCCGAAAAGGGGATCATCACCAGCTCGGCCATCAGATAGGCGGTCTGCACCCAGCTTATTTCGTCGGGCCCGGCGCTGAGTCCCGCCTGCACCTCGTTGAGCGATGCCGCGACGATCTGAATGTCGATCAGCGCCATGAACTGGCCGAAGGCCATCACCGCAAAGATCAGATATTTCCGGGCGTTGGGCATCGCCGCCGGATCGAACGGCGCATCGGGCACGGCGGGCGACTGCCCGGTGGAGAGGGGAATGGAGGCCATGGGTCTTGTGTCCTGTCGTCTTTATATTATATGCGTCATATAAAAGGAGACGCAAGTGCGCTATTCAAGCGACCACAAGGCCGAGACCCGTGAGCGGGTGCTGAAAGAGGCGGCGAACGAGATCCGCGCCAAAGGACCCGACAATGTCGCGGTATCGGGCATCATGGCGCGTGCCGGGCTGACCCACGGCGGCTTCTATGCCCATTTCCCGTCGAAGGATGCGCTGGTGAAGGAAGCGATCGGGACCATGTTCGCCGACGCGCGCGCGCGTAGCGACAAGATCGACGCCGACGGCAATCCGCGCGACGTCCTGCGGGCCTATATCGATTTCTATCTTTCACCCGCGCATCGCGATCGGCGCGATCGCGGTTGCCCGCTGCCGACGCTCTCGGGCGATTTTGCCCGCTCGCGACCCGAAACGCGCCAGCGCTTCGGTGCCGGGGTGGTCGGTATCGCGACCCGTCTCGCGGCCCCGCTCGCGAACCTTGGATATGCCAATCCCGACGCCGAAGCGCACGCGCTATTGGCCCAACTCGTCGGCGGCGTCGCGCTTGCGCGTGCGGTCGGCGATGCCGCGCTGTCCGACGCGCTGCTCGCTGACACGCACGCGAGCGTCGTCGCGCGTTACGGGCTGGAGACCGCACAATGACGCTGGCCAAGGTGCAGGGGCTGATCGCGAGCGGCGGCCGTCCGCCGATCGGCGAGACGCTGGGCTTCCAGCTCGTCGAGGCCGGCGATGGCTGGGCGGCATTCGAAGGCGTTCCCGGGCCCGAACATTATAACCCGATGGGGATCGTCCACGGCGGCTATGCCGCGACCCTGCTCGATTCCGCCTGCGGGATCGCGGTGGTGACGAAACTCGCCGACGATCAGGCGATGACCACGCTCGAGCTCAAGACCTCCTATCTCAAGGCGATGACGGGCAAGACCGGAAAGGTGCGCGCCGAAGGGCGTGTGATCTCGGTCGGCCGCCGCGTCGCCTATGTCGAGGCGAAGCTGACCGATGCCGAGGGGCGGCTCTATGCGACGGCAACCTCGACCCTGCTGGTGATGCAGCCATGAACGCGCCCGTGACCATCGAGACCGAAGTCGCCGCACCCACGCGCCGCCGGATCGCAGTGCCCCAAAAGGCGTGGAAAGTCGGGCTGGTCGCGCTTGCGATCGCCGCCCTCGGCATTTGGTGGCTCGTCTCGCCCGCGACCGCCGAATCGACCGACAACGCTTATCTGCAAGCCGATTCGAGCGAGGTTGCGCCGCGCGTCGACGGGCTCGTCACCGCGGTGCTGGTGAAGGACAATCAGGCTGTTCGCGCAGGCGATCCGCTCGTCCGCATCGACGTGCGCGATTATGATTCGCGCGTCATGGCGGCCGAGGCCGCTGTCGCCGACGCCGACGCGCAGGTCGCGACCGCGCGCGCCACCCTTGCGTCGCTCGGCGCCGAACAGAAGCTTGCCGCCGCGCACATCCGCTCGATGAACACGCAGATCGCCGCCGCCGACGCCGAATATGCGCGCGCGGCCGCCGACCGGAAACGCTATGACGCGCTGCTGATCGACGGCTTCGTGCCCAAGCGCGATGCCGAACAGGTGTCGGCGAACGCCGTCAGCGCGGCCTCGGCGGCACAGCGTTCGCGCGCCGACCTCGGCGCCAGCGTCGAAGCGGCCGCGGTGACGCGCGCCAAGGGGCCGATCCTCGCAGCGCAGGTGCAGGCGGCCGAAGCCACCGCGGCGAAGGCCCGCGCCGCGCTCGCGCTCGCGAAGCTCGATCGCGGCCATACGCTGGTTACAGCGCCAATCGACGGCGTCGTCGGCAATCGCCGCATCCAGGTCGGCGACTATGTCCAGCCGGGCTCGCGCCTGCTGACCGTGGTTCCGGTAAAGTCGATCTACGTCACCGCCAATTTCAAGGAAACACAGACGCGCGAGATGCGTCCGGGACAGAAGGCCGATATCTATGTCGACGCGCTGGGGCAGACCCTGACCGGCACGGTCGAAAGCCTCGCGCCGGGATCGGGCAGCGAGTTCACGTTGCTGCCCTTCGAACCCGGATCGGGCAATTTCACCAAGATCGTCCAGCGAGTCGGGGTGCGCATCCGACTCGATCCGGGGCAGGCGGCGCTGGCGCAACTACGGCCGGGGCTGTCGGTGACGGCGAAGGTGCGCCTGCGCGACTGACCGCGTCGAAGCATCGTTTCGGCGCGGCCCATGTTAACAATGTAAATTTCACCTTGACCCGGCGTCGTCCGTCGATCAATGTTTACATCAGTAACATTGAGTCGCGAAAGGATGGGCGGATGAGGACGCTGCTTTACGCAATTGGGCCGATGATCTTCGATTCGCTGGGCATCATCGTGTTTGCGGTGCTGCTAGCGCTCGGCGCGGACATCGTCGCCGCCACGGTTGCCGGCACCGCGGTGGCCGTCGCCGTCGTCGGCTATGAGGCGCTGCGCGGCCACAAGATCGCGGCGCTGCAATGGATCAGCCTCGCCTCGGTCCTCCTCGCTGCCGCCGCGACGCTGACGACAGGCGATCCGCGCTTCGTCATGGCGAAGCCGACGATCGTCTATCTGATCGTCGGAACGGTGATGCTGCGCCGCGGCTGGCTCGACCGCTATATCCCGCCCGAACAGAAGGCGCTGGTGGGCGACGTCATGGACCGCTTCGGCATGATCTGGTCGGCGCTGATGTTCCTGAGCGCCGGGCTCAACCTGGTCGTCGCGGTATTCTTCACCGAGTGGTGGCCGCTGTTTATTGCGGTATTCCCGCTTGCCTCGAAATTCGGCCTGTTCGCGATCCACATTGCGGTTGTGCACGTCACCGGCCAGAATCGGCTGCGCCGCCGCGCGGGCGGGCTGCAGCCCGCAGCGGAGTGAGGCCTGTGCTCGCAATGACCCTTGGGGGCTGAAGCTACGCGGCGTTCAGAAAGTCGACGACCATCTTCACCGTCGCTTCGGGTTGTTCTTCCATCAGCCAATGCCCGGAATCGGCTATGACACCTTCGCGGACATCGGTCGCGGCGGACCGCATGACGAGCGCCATCGTCGGACCGAACGACTTGGCGCCGCCGATTCCCAAGACGGGCATCGTCAGCCTTTTACCCGTGGCGAGCCAAGCGCGATTGTCGATCGCATCCTGATCGAAGGCTGCAAATTGTGCGAACCCCGAATGCATGGCGCCCGGCAGCGCATAAAGCGCCGCATAATGTTCGCGCGATGCTTCGTCGAATTTCTTCGGATCGGCGGAAAATTCGTTCCAGAAACGATCGAGGTATATGCGCTCGCGGCCGGCGACCAAGCGTTCCATATCGGGGCCGCCGAAGCGGAAATGCCACAGCAGCGGGTTCTTTAAAATCTCCTCCCACGGCCCGACGCCCGGAACCGGCGCGTCGAGAAGTGCAAAGCGCGTCACGCGATCGGGGTTTTGCGTCGCGAGCGCGAAGCCGACCATATTGCCGATGTCGTGGGTGACAAGCGCGAACTTGTCGATCTTGAGCTGGTCGAGAATCGCCGCGATGTCGCGGCCCTGCGTCGCCTTGTCATACCCGCCGTCGGGATGCGCCGACAGCCCCATGCCGCGCAGGTCGGGGACGACGACCGTGTGATCCTTCATCAGCGCGGCGGCGAGCGGCGCCCACATGTCTCCCGTCTCACCATAGCCGTGAAGCAGGACGACCGCCGGGCCTGCGCCACCTACGCGGACGTGCAGCGTCGTGCCGTTGGCGGCCATGTCCCGCGACTGGAATGCTGCCGGGAAGGGTGGCACCTGCGCCATCGCGGGCAGGCTCATCAGCCCGAGCGACAATGCCGCAAGCAATCTGCCAGAATTTTTCATGGGCCAGCTCCCCGATCGAAGCCGGCCAGCGCCGCTTCAGGCAGTCAACATGCTCTGAAGGATGATTTTACGCAAGGCCCGGCTCGACCCGGCGTCCGTCTGGCCGGGGGCGACACTTCGACGTTCCGTTTTATTCGGCGTCGAGCCCGTACGCCGTGTGCAGTACGCGCACCGCGAGTTCGGTTTCGTCCTCGTCGATCAGCACGCTGACCTTGATCTCGCTGGTCGAGATCGCCTGGATGTTGATGCCGCGGTCGGCGAGCGCGCGGAACATCGTGCTCGCGACGCCTGCGTGGCTTTTCATGCCAACGCCGACGACGCTGATCTTCGCCACCTTGTCGTCGCTGATGATCCGGTTGAAGCCGATTTTGTCCTTCGCGCCTTCGAGCAGGTCGATCGAGCGCAGCAGGTCGGTTCCCGGAACGGTGAACGTCACGTCGGTCTCGCCCTTGTCGCGCCCGACGTTCTGGATGATCATATCAACGTTGATCCCCGCCGCGGCGAGCGGGCCGAAGATCGTCGCGACGGCGCCAGGCCGGTCGGGGACGCGGGTGACGATGACCTTCGCTTCATTCTTGTCGTGGGCGATGCCGGTGATCAGCTGCCGTTCCATCTGATGTTCCTCTATTTCCTCGTCGCTGACGATCATCGTGCCTTTTGCGGGAGCCTCGTCGCCCTCGACGAAGCTGGACAGCACCTGCACGCGCACGCCCATCTTCATCGCGAGCCCGACCGACCGGGTCTGGAGCACCTTGGCGCCGACGCTCGCGAGTTCGAGCATTTCTTCATAGGTCACATAGTCGAGCTTGCGCGCGCGCGCGACGATGCGCGGGTCGGTGGTGTAGACGCCATCGACGTCGGTATAGATATCGCAGCGATCGGCCTTCACCGCCGCCGCGACCGCGACCGCACTGGTGTCCGAGCCGCCGCGGCCGAGCGTCGAGACGCGTCCGTCGTCCATCATCCCCTGGAAGCCCGGGATCACTGCGACCTCGCCCCTGCCCATCGCGGTCAGCAGCGCGCCCGTGTCGATATCGAGGATACGCGCGCGCGCATGGGCTTCCTCGGTGCGGATCGGAAGCTGCCAGCCAAGCCAACTACGCGCGGGAACGCCCATCGCCTGCAGGGTGAGCGCGAGCAGGCCCGACGTGATCTGTTCGCCCGCCGCGACAACGACGTCATATTCGGCGGGGTCGTAGCGCGGGTTCGCCTCGCGGCAGAAGTTGACGAGCCGGTCGGTTTCGCCCGCCATCGCCGAGACGACGACGGCGACTTCATTGCCGTTCGCCACTTCGCGCGCGACGAGTTTCGCGACGGTGCGAATCCGCTCGGTGCCCGCCATCGACGTGCCCCCGAATTTCATCACGATCCGCGCCATCTCGCCCCGCTTTCCTGAACTGGTTTCGTCCGCAACTTTCCCTTGGGTTTCTGCGGCGTCCGGCTGTTAAGCAAGGGGGCGGACGATGGCAAGCGCGCGAACGCGTGCACGGGATAGAATTTCTTGCACCCGCGAAGGCACAGTGCCAAATCGCTGGGCATGAGCGCCCAAACGATCAATCCGAACGAAGCCGCCCATTTCGGCGCTCTTGCCGCCGACTGGTGGGATCCGCACGGATCGTCGGCGATGCTGCACAAGCTGGGTCCGGTGCGCCTCGCCTATATCCGCGGCCAGATCGACGCGCATTGGCACGTCGACGCCCGCGAACGCTTTCCACTCAAGGGCCGCACCGCGATCGACGTCGGTTGCGGTGCCGGGCTGCTCGCCGAGCCGCTGGCGCGGATGGGGGCGCAGGTCACTGGCGTCGACGCGGCGCCGGAGAATATCGCCGCCGCGCTGGGCCATGCGGCGGGACAGGGGCTCGCGATCCGCTATCACGCGGGCGAGCTCGCGGCGCTGCCGCCCGCGACCTTCGATCTCGTCACGTCGATGGAGGTCGTCGAACATGTCACCGACCCTGCCGCCTTCATCGCCGAGCTGGCGGCGCGGCTCGCGCCCGGCGGATTGATGATCCTGTCGACGCCGAACCGCACTGCGCTATCGAAGCTGTTGCTCGTCGAAGCCGCCGAGCGGCTCGGCGCGGTTCCGCGCGGGACGCACGACTGGGACCAGTTTCTGAAGCCCGAAGAGCTCACCCGGTTAATCGAGGACGCGGGGCTCGAGGTCGTCGACCGCACCGGCCTCTCCCCCTCGCCTACCAAGGGCTTCAAATTGGGCGGCAGCGAGGCGCTCAACTATCTCGTTGCGGCGAGGCATCGGGTGTGAGCCGCGACCCGCGGGTCGATGCCTACATCGCGGCAGCGCAGCCTTTCGCCCAGCCGATCCTCAGACACCTGCGCGAGCTGGTGCACCACCATGCGCCGGGCGCGGAAGAGACGCTGAAGTGGAGCGTGCCGCATTTCATCCTGAACGATCAAAATCTGGCGGGCATGGCGGCGTTCAAGGGCCATGCGACCTTCGGCTTCTGGCGCGACGAGGAGGTGACGGGTTCGCCGCGCGACACGGGCGCGATGGGCAGTATGGGGCGCCTCGCGACGCTCGCCGACCTGCCATCGGACGAACAGCTGGCGGCCTGGATCGCGAAGGCAGCGGCACTCTGTGCCGAAGCAAAGCCGAAGCGACCCAGGCCTGCGCCGAAACCGGCGCTCGAGGTGCCCGCCGACCTCGGCACGGCGCTGGCGGCCAATGCCGCCGCGCAGGGCCATTGGGACGCCTTCTCGCCCGGCAAGCGCCGCGACTATATCGAATGGGTGCTGGAGGCGAAGCGCGAGGAGACCCGTGCGAAACGCATCGAGACGATCGTCGCGCAGGTCGCCGAGGGCAAGGACCGCAACTGGAAGTACAAGAGCTGCTGACCCTGTCGCCTTGAGCCTAAAAAAGTAGACCCGCCCCCAGGCCCATGTCCCCGGGGGCGGGTCGCGACCCGTCGTCTGTGCCGAAAGCTCAGGCGAGGTCGAAACGGTCGGCGTTCATCACCTTGGTCCAGGCCTTGACGAAGTCCTTCACGAACTTCTCTTCGTGACCCGTCTCGGCATAAACTTCCGCCACGGCGCGGAGTTCCGCGTTCGAGCCGAAGATCAGGTCGGCGCGGGTCGCGCGCCAGGTTTCGCCGCCGCCCTTGCGGTCGGTGGCGACATATTCCTGATCGTCCGAACCCTCGACGGCCTTCCACACATTGGTCATGTCGAGCAGGTTGACGAAGAAGTCGTTGGTCAGCTGGCCCGACCGCTTGGTGAAATGGCCATGCCCGCGTTCGCCATGATTGGCGCCGAGGACGCGCAGCCCGCCGATCAGCACCGTCATTTCGGGCACCGACAGGCCGAGCAGCGAGGCGCGGTCGAGCATCATTTCCTCGATCTTCACCGCCAGTTTCTTCTTGCCGACATAGTTGCGGAAGGCGTCGGCTTCGGGCTCCATCACGTCGAAGCTTTCGGCGTCGGTCTGCTCCGCGGTCGCGTCGCCCCGGCCGCCGGTGAACGGCACCGCGACGTTGAAGCCCGCATCCTTGATCGCCTTTTCCAGCCCGACCACACCGCCAAGCACGATCGTGTCGGCGATCGACAGGTTGCCGCGCAGCCCTTCGAGCGTAGTCAGCACCTTGGCGAGCAGCGCGGGTTCGTTGACCTCCCAGTCCTTCTGCGGCGCCAGACGGACGCGCGCACCATTGGCGCCGCCGCGGAAGTCGGACTTGCGGAACGTGCTCGCCGACGCCCACGCGGTCTTGATCAGTTCGCTGACGGTCAGGCCGCTCGCCGCAATCCTTTCCTTCACCGCGGCGATGTCGGCGTCCGACGGCTTGGTGCCGGCGGGAATCGGGTCCTGCCAGATCAGGTCCTCGGCGGGCACTTCGGGCCCGAGATAGCGGACCTTCGGCCCCATGTCGCGGTGGCACAGCTTGAACCAGGCGCGCGCGAAGGCGTCCTTGAACGCTTCATGGTCGTTGCGGAACTTCTCGCTGATCTTGCGGAATTCCGGATCGACCTTCAGCGCCATGTCTGCGGTCGTCATCATCGTCGGAACCTTGATGGTCGGATCCCATGCCGCCGGGGCCATATCTTCCGGTTTCTGGTTGATCGGCTGCCATTGCTGCGCACCGGCGGGCGAGTGGACGATCTCATACTCATAGTCGAGCAACAGACGGAAATAATTTTCCGACCACTCGGTCGGGGTGTTGACCCACGACCCTTCGATACCGCTCGTTACCGCGTGCTCGCCGATGCCGCCGCTCTCGTGGCTGCTGACCCAGCCGAAGCCCTGCGCCGCCAGATCGCCGCCCGCGGGCGCCGCGCCCAGCAGCGACGCGTCGCCATTGCCGTGCGCCTTGCCGAAGGTGTGGCCGCCCGCGGTCAGCGCGACGGTTTCCTCATGGTTCATCGCCATGCGGTGGAAGGTTTCCTTTATGTCGCGCGCCGACTGCAAAGGATCGGGGTTGCCGCCCGGTCCTTCCGGATTGACATAGATCAGGCCCATCTGGATCGCAGCGAGCGGCCCTTCGATCTCATGAAAGCCCTTGTCGGGGTCGATACGCGTCTGCACGCCTTCGTTGACCCACTTTTCTTCGCTGCCCCAATAGATGTCGCGCTCGGGCTCGAAGACGTCGGCGCGGCCGCCGCCGAAGCCGAACACCGGCCCGCCCATGCTTTCGATCGCGACATTGCCGGCGAGGATGAACAGGTCTGCCCAGCTGATCTTGTTGCCGTATTTCTGCTTGATCGGCCACAGCAGGCGGCGCGCCTTGTCAAGATTGCCATTGTCGGGCCAGCTGTTGAGCGGTGCGAAGCGCTGCTGCCCGCTATTCGCGCCACCGCGGCCGTCCGCGGTGCGATAGGTGCCGGCGGCGTGCCACGCCATGCGGATGAAGAAGGGACCATAATGGCCATAGTCGGCCGGCCACCACGGCTGGCTGTCGGTCATCAGCGCGGTCAGGTCATTCTTCAGCGCCTGATAGTCGAGCGACTTGAACGCCGCCGCATAGTCGAAATCGTCACCGAGCGGGTTCGATGAACCATTGGGATTGAGGATCTCGGTCGCCAGCATGTCGGGCCACCAATCCTTGTTGGTCCGACCGAGCAGGGCGCGGACGCCGCCGGGCTGATGCACCGGGCAACCGCTGCCGATGGGGGTCTGGTCGTTCATGCAGTCTCTCCTCTTTTCAGATGTTGTATGATCGTGATGCGGCAGGATGACGGGCGCATGACGGCGCTGCGGCCAAGGGGCCGCAAGGGTCGGTCGGCGCGGGCAGGCGTCGAGTCGATGGTGTCATCCTTTCGTTCTGACCGGAGCAGACTACGCCGCGCCGTCCGATCGACCTAAACGAATAAGCTGAATTCAGTCATCGACCGAAGCGATCAACGGCGCGGCGGGCCGCAGGTGCGACGAGCCGCCCGTCGCGGCCCGGCCACGCCCCGGCGCGACGGCGCAACATCTTGATCTCGCACGAGTTGATGAAGCGTCGCAGCATGATGGCATGGTGCGGCATCAAGGAGATGGAAAGTGGCTAACACCCCCGACCAACATAACCAGAAGACTCCCCAGGCTGATCGCGACGAAGAACAGCGTCGTCAGCAGCAGCAGCAGGACGGTAACGACCGCCAGCAGGGCGGTCAGCGCTCCGATCAGGATCGCAACAAGAACCCGCAGCAGCGCTGAGCCCAGGCTGCACGAGAAAGGGCCGCTCCCTCGCGGGAGCGGCCCTTTTCTTTCGTGCGGCGGAAGCCCGCACCTAGAAACTGAACTTGATCGTTCCGCCCCACGTCCGCTCGTCACCCGGCGTACCGGCGATGAGGCCGGTGTTACCGGGCGCGACCTGCAGCAACTCGATATAGTTCACGTCGAACGCGTTGCGGACCCAGCCGAACACGTCGACACCGTCGCTGCGGAAGCCGACACGGAAATTGGTCAGCGCATAGCCCTTGACCTCGGTATAGATCGACGGCGACGCGTTCGAATTCCAGTGCGAGCGGTAATTGCCGTCGACCCCGAAATAGAGCTGCCCTTCCTTCGCGAGCAGTTCGAGCGGCGCATTGATCTCGGCCCCGTAGGAGAAGGCCCATTTCGACACGCCCGGCAGGCGCTGGCCTGAAATGTCGCACTGCCGCGGGCTGAGCGCGCCGGGGACGCCGGGCTGCGAATAGTCGGGCGTCGCATTGGCCGGCTGGAACGTACCGCCCGACAATTCGGGCGGGCACGGCGCATTGGTGAACTTTTTGTATTTTGCGTCGGTGTAGGCGCCATTGGCATAGGCGGTGAGGCGGTCGTTCGCGACGATCTTGAAGTCGGCCTCGATCCCCTGCGAGCGCACCTTCTCCGCATTGGCAAGGTAACCGCGCACCGTGCCGAACTGGCCGCCGTTCACCGTCGCCTGGAAATTCTTGATCTCGGTCCGGAAGGCGGAGAGATTGAAGGTCGCGCGGCGGTCGAGGAACTGGGTCTTGAGCCCGATCTCATAGTGATTGACCGATTCGGGCTTCACCGTGCTCGCGTCGAGGTTCGGCGTATTGTCGGCGTTGAGCGGCAGGCCGTTCTGGTTGATACCGACGGTCTTGAAGCTCTTCGCATAGGTCGCATAGGCAAGGATGTCGCGGCCCAGCTTGTAGTTGACGTTGAAGTCGTAGCTGAAGTTCCAGTCGCTGACCGAAGGCTGGGTGAGCTGCGGCTGATAGACGCCGCACTGCGCTGCCAGCACCGATCCCGCGGGCAGGCTGGTCGCCGGGGGGATAGGGGTACAGTTGAGCACCTGCCCCGCCCCATCGGTCACGATGCGCTGATAGAACCCCGTCTTCTTGTCATAGTTGAGGCGGAGACCCGGCTGGATCGTCAGCGCGTCGGTCACCTTCCAGCTAAGCTGCCCATAGGCAGCCGCGCTGGTCGACGTCAGATATTGGGTGTTGGTCGCCGTGAGCCCTTCGAGGATGCTCGGGATGCCCGCCTGCGCGCCGGTGAGGCTCCAGCGGCTGGCGTCTGCACCCTGCTGTTCGGTGCCCTGCGTGTCGATGCGCTGCTTGAAGCCGAACAGACCGACGACGAAGTCGATCCTGTCGCCCTCGTAATTATAACGGAATTCCTGGCTATACTGGTCCTGCTGCGAGGGATTCTGCGACTTGGAGACGATCGACAGGCCGGTGAAGTCGCGGTCGTTCTCGGGCTTCCAGTCCCAGAAGCGCCAAGCGGTGATCGAGGTGACGGTGCCGGGGCCGACGTCCCACTTCACGCGCAGCGACGCGCCGCCGATCTTGTTGCCCGCATTCAGGCTGGCGTCGATGTCGGTCAGGCGATCATAGACGTTGCGGCTGGGAACCGCATAGGGCCGGGTCGGATTGGCCGCATTATAGGCGGCGACAAGCCCGTCATACTGGCGCGCGAGCGCGCGCTGCGTCCGCCCGACGCGGACGAACGCGGTGCCGAAGCCTTCGGGATCCTGCTTGCTGTAGTCACCCGAGAGCGTGATGCTGAGATCGTCGTTAGGCTGGAACAAGAGCTGGCCGCGCAGCCCGAGATTGTCCTGTTCGTTGATCCAGCGGTCGCTCGTCGTGTTGAACAGCGTGCCGCGACGGCTGGTCGCGGCAATCGCGACACGCGCAGCGATCTTGTCCGAAAGCGGACCGGAAATCGCCGCCTTGGCCTGCCGGTATTTGAGATTGCCGACGCTCAGCTCGGCGCGGCCCTCGAAGTCGAAGGTCGGCTGGTTGGTCGTGATGTTGATCGCGCCCGCGGTCGTATTCTTCCCGTAGAGCGTACCCTGCGGACCGCGGAGCACCTCGACCTGGGCGACGTCGAGGAAATCGAAGGTCGCGGCGGCGACGCGCGAATTATAGACGTCGTCTACATAGATGCCGACACCTTGTTCGAAGCCGTCGCTGGTCAGGCCGAAGGGCACGCCAAGGCCGCGGATGTTGACCGAGGTGTTGCGCGGGTTCGAGGTATAGACCTGCAACGTCGGAGCGAGTTGCTGGAGCTTCACGACGTTGAAGTTGCCCGTCGCCTCGATCGAATCGCCCCGGATCACCGAGATTGCGACCGGAACTTCCTGCGCCGTTTCCTGGCGGCGGCGCGCAGTCACGATGATCACGTCGCCGCGGCTGACATCGTCATCGATCTGCGTGGCGGCATCGGCCGCGCCGGCCGCCGCCCCGGCGACCGCCGAGCCGTCTTCCGTTCCAGCCGCTGCTTCCGCCGCGAAAGCGGGCGTGGCGCCGAGCGCGAGCAGGAAAGAAAGCGTAAGAGCCGACGCCGGCAAGCGGCGGCGGGCGGACGGATATTTTGCGGTCATGACAATTTCCTGTTGCTTTGATGATGCAAGAAAATTGCCACATCCGGCGGTCCGGTCTGCGGCAGGAAGGGGAGAATCCCCGGTCGGGAGCTGTGAAAATCAGTTCGGGTAGCGGTGGCGTTCGGTCACATCGACCTGCACCAGCCGTCCTTCGTGGACGGTGAGCTGGATCGCTCCGAACTTCAGCTTTTCCAGCGCATCGAGCACGGTCTGCACAGCGCGCGGCGTATCGCCGCTTTCACCCTGCGGCTGTTCTTTGGTGGTGCTCATGCTTTGCCTTTCCCTCCTTGTGAGTCGACGAAACCATATCCTAAGTGTTTTAGTTGACAATCAATAAATTTGCTTTCTGCGCCCAAAGGTGAAGTTGCCGCGCCGAACGGATTCAGCGCTGCGACCAGCCGAAACCGTTCGTCGCCGAAGTGATTGCGCCCGCGCGCCAACGCTGGCAAAGGCGCAGCCAATGACCAAAATGAACGAACTGATGGCCCGCGGTACCGAACTTCTCGGCAGCGACTATGCCATCCTTTGCGGCGCGATGAGCTGGGTCTCGGAACGCAATCTGGTGAGCGCGATCAGTAACGCCGGCGGCTTCGGCGTGATCGCGTGCGGCGCGATGACACCCGAAATGCTCGATACCGAGATTGCGGCGACCAAGGCGCTCGCGACGCGCAATTTCGGCGTCAACCTGATCACGATGCACCCGCAGCTCTTCGAGCTGATCGAGGTGTGCGCGAAGCATCGGGTCGGCCATGTCGTGCTCGCGGGCGGCCTGCCTCCCAAGGGCAGCCTTGAGGCGATCAAGGCGTCGGGCGCGAAAGTCATCTGCTTTGCGCCAACGCTGGCCCTCGCCAAGAAGCTCGTTCGCTCGGGAGTCGACGCGCTGGTGATCGAGGGGATGGAAGCCGGCGGCCACATCGGCCCGGTATCGACGAGCGTGCTGGCGCAGGAGATTCTGCCCGAACTCGCGAACGACGTGCCGATCTTCGTCGCCGGCGGCATCGGCCGTGGCGAGGCGATCGCGGGCTATCTCGAAATGGGCGCCTCGGGCGTCCAGCTCGGCACGCGCTTCGTCTGCGCGACCGAGAGCATCGCGCATCCCAATTTCAAGAAAGCCTTCATCCGCGCCGCGGCGCGCGACGCCGTCGCCAGCGTCCAGATCGACCCGCGCCTGCCGGTGATCCCGGTACGCGCGCTCAAGAACAATGGCACCGAAGCCTTCACCGCGAAGCAGCGCGAGGTCGCGAACAGGCTCGACGCGGGCGAGGTCGACATGGCGGCGGCGCAGCTCGAAATCGAACATTATTGGGCGGGCGCGCTCCGCCGCGCGGTCATCGACGGCGACGTCGACGGCGGTTCGTTAATGGCAGGGCAATCTGTGGGTATGGTAACCCGCGAGGAGAGCGTTGCCGAGATTATCGCAACTTTGGTGCAACAGGCCGACGAGGCGTTGCGTGCCCGGGGTTGAAACCGCATGGTCGAGCGGTTGGGGAGAATATCATGACTATGTCGCGTAAGATCATCGCAGTCGGCTTGCTGGCGAGCGTCGCCGCCTGCTCGGCAAAGAAGCCCCCTGCCCCGCCGCCGCCCCCGCCGCCGGTCGCGATCGTGATCCCGCCCCGCCCGCTGCCCCCCGGCAACGCGGCGCACACGCAGATCCTGCCGGGCCGCGGCGTCGACGGCCGCTTCGTCACCGCCAACACGGCCGTCACCGGCGACCGCGCCTTCTGGCAGCTCAAGATCGGGCTCAACGTCGCCGCGATCGGTTGTCGCGGGACCGAGGAAGCGACACTCGTCGCCGCCTATAACAAGATCATCAAGACCCACGCCAAAGTGATCAAATCGACCGAAAAGACGGTCATCACCGAACTGGGCAAGCAGAACAGGAACAACGGCATTGCGCCGCGCGACCGGCTGTCGACCCAGCTTTTCAACTATTTCGCGCAGCCGCCCGCGCAGCGCGCCTTCTGCGCGCGCGCCAACGAAATCGCGCAGCTCGTCTCGTCCGAGCCGACGGCGCAGGTGATAGCGCAGGCGCCGGCCTATCTGTCGCGGCTCGACCAGCCGTTTCTCGACTTTTACGAGGCCTACGCCGCCTATCAGGTAGAGGCGGCCGCATGGGACGCGAAATATGCCCCGGCGCCGCTCGCGACCACTCCCGTCGCGCCGATGGCGACGCCGGTCCGGCCCGCTGGGTCGCCGGCCGGCATGTGACAATCCGCGAGCGCGGGCGGCGGTGTTGCACTCGTGCAACGCCGCGCCGGGTGCGCCGTGAAAATCGCCTTCGGCTCGTCGCATTTCGGGTTAACCCCGTTGCGTGCGATGTGACGTCAAACCGCCAGCGCCCGGTCGCGCCCGGTTTCCGCCCGGCCGAAAAAGCCGTGCATTTCGAAATTCATGCGCCGGCAATGGCCATACCTCCCATGGTGGACCGGAGCCTGCGAAACAGCCTTTCCGCCGCGTTCATGATGAATTTCCGGCAACGTTTCGACTCTCCACCGCCCCTTATCGTCCTCCTTGCCGGAACCGTCCGGCGCCGCTCGCGAGAGCCTTGGGGGACTTGGGAACATGACCAGATCGATCGGATTCGTCGCCGCTTGCGCGGCGGCGCTGGCGGCCGCGCCTGCCGCCGCCCAATATCGGACGCAGGAGCCGCAGGCACCCGGATATGCCGCGCCCAACCTGCGCCTGCCGCCGCTCGATGCGCGCGGCGATTTCGTGACGCCCAATCGTGATTTGACCGGTCACGTGGCGTTCTGGAACGTCAAGATCGCGCTCAACGTGGCCGCCATCGGCTGCCGGCATCCGGGCTCGCTGCGGCTCATCGCCGACTATAACGATATCATCGCGCGCCACGGCAATCTGATCCGCGCCGCCGAGGGGACGGTGATCGCGCGTACCGGCGTCGCCGTGCGCGACCGCATGTCGACGAAGCTGTTCAACTATTTCGCGCAGCCGCCCGCGCAGAAGCAATTCTGTCCGGTCGCCGGATCGGTGGCGGAACGGATGCGCGGAATGAGCGCCGCCGAGGCGATCGAAGCGGCCCCGGCCCTGCTCAGCGAGCTCGACCGGCCCTTCACCGACTTCTATCGCGCCTATGCGCAATATCAGGCCGATCTGGCCGAATGGCGCAGCGGACAGACCGTGCAGCTGGCCTCGGCAAAGCCCTGAACGAAAATAACGTGGGGCGATAGCAACGGGTGAACGCATCTGTTAGCAGGGTGGAGCGATGACCAATGCTCCGCCCCCTCCCTCGACCGCCGCGCAGTCGGCGCGCGAAATCCTGACCCGGCTGCACGAGGTGATGGCGGCGCGCACCAACGCGCAAAGCAAGCTCAACCAGGTCGTCGGAATCATCGGCGAATGCCTGCACAGCGAGGTCTGCTCGATCTACCTGCTGCGCGACGGGTCGCTCGAACTCTACGCCACGCGCGGCCTGAAGCAGGAGGCGGTGCACGTCACCCGCCTCGGCCTCGGCGAAGGGCTGGTCGGCACGATTGCCGAGCAGATCGAGACGCTGAACCTCGACGAGGCTGCGGCGCATCCCGACTTTTCCTACCGCCCCGAAACCGGTGAGGAATTGTTCCACAGCTTCGCGGGCGTGCCGATCATCCGCCGCGAACGCGCCGTCGGCGTGCTCTGCGTCCAGCACAGCGACCCGCGCCGCTATGAAGAGATCGAGATCGAGACGCTGCAGACGGTTGCGATGGTGCTGTCCGAACTCATCGCCAACGCCGACCTTGTCGACACCGCGGCGCGCACCGATGCTGCGGCGACCGACCAGTCGGCGCAGCGATTGACCGGCCAGAAGCTGGTCGACGGGATGGGCGCCGGCGTCGCCGTGTTCCACCAGCCGCGCATCACGATCGAGCATACCGTCGCCGACGATACCGAAGCCGAGCGCCACCGCGTCTATGCCGCGTTCGACAAGATGCGCGAGCAGATCGACCGCATGGCGAGCCAGGCCGAATTCGGCGTCGGCGGCGAGCATGAGGAGGTGCTCGAAACCTACAAGATGTTCGCCTATGACGAGGGCTGGTCGCGCCGGATCAACGAGGCGATCGACAGCGGCCTGACCGCCGAGGCGGCGATCGAGCGCGTCCAGCAGCGCACCCGGATGCGGATGCGCCAGATCGACGACCCGCTGCTCCGCGACCGGATGCACGACCTCGAGGATCTGTCGAACCGGCTGATCCGCATCGTCTCGGGCCAGATGGGCACCGCGGCGCAAATGGGGCTTCGCCAGGATTCGATCCTGATCGCGCGCAACCTCGGCCCCGCCGAGCTGCTCGAATACGACCGCCGCCGCCTGAAAGGCGTGGTGCTGGAGGAAGGATCGCTCACCGCGCACGTCATCATCGTCGCGCGCGCGATGGGCGTGCCGGTGATCGGCCGCGTCCGCGACGTCCGCACCTCGATCCGCGAGGGCGACGCGCTGCTGCTCGACGCCGGGGCGGGCACGGTCCAGGTCCGTCCGACCCCTGCGGTCCAGGAAGCCTTCGACGCCAAGCTCGAAATCTCGCAGAAGCGCCGCGCCAATCTCGCCGCGCTGCGCGACCTGCCCGCGGTCACGAAGGACGGCGTGCCGATCGAACTGATGATCAACGCCGGGCTGCGCGAGGATGTCGCGGCGCTCGACCTCACCGGCGCGCGCGGCATCGGCCTGTTCCGCACCGAATTCCAGTTCCTCGTATCGGCCACCCTGCCCCAGCGCGAGCGGCAGCAGCGGCTCTATCGCGACGTGCTCGACGCGGCGGGCGAGCGGCCGGTCATCTTCCGCACCGTCGACATCGGGGGCGACAAGGCGCTCCCCTATATGAACCTCGGCGACACCGCGCAGGAGGAAAATCCCGCGATGGGCTGGCGCGCGCTGCGCCTCGCGCTCGAACGCGAAGGATTGCTCAAGGTCCAGGCGCGTGCGCTGATGGAGGCGGCGGCCGGCCGCACGCTCAACGTCATGTTCCCGATGGTGTCCGAACCCTGGGAGTATGAGGCGGCGCGCGACCTGTTCGTGAAGCAGCGCGCGTGGCTCGCGCAGCACAACAAGAAGCTGCCCGTCGCGATCCGCTATGGGGCGATGCTCGAAGTGCCGGGTCTGGTCGAAACGCTCGACCTGATGCTGCCGCACCTTGATTTCCTGTCGATCGGGACCAACGACCTTACCCAGTTCCTGTTCGCCGCCGACCGCGCGCACCCGCGGCTTGCCGAACGCTACGACTGGCTGTCGCCGACCGTCATGCGTTACCTGTCGCGTGTCGTGAAGCTCGTCGCGGGAACGAAGGTGCAGCTTGGCGTCTGCGGCGAGATGGGCGGGCGGCCATTGGAGGCAATGGCGCTGCTCGGCATCGGGATCGAACGGCTGTCGATCACCCCGGCGGGCGTCGGCCCGGTCAAGGCGATGATCCGCTCGCTCGACCTCGCGGCGCTCCGCGCCGCCATCCCCGCGATGCTCGCCCGGCCTGCCGCCGATCCGCGTGGGCAATATCTGGCGTGGGCGAAGAGCCACGGGGTCGATCTCGGCGATTGAGGAAATGGCGGCAACAAACCTGTCATCATACCTCGTTTCCGTCCCAGCCCGACGCGCTTTCCTAAGCAGTTATTAACTAAATCTGCCTAGCTTCCCGAAAGAATTTGACGAGGATTCTTGGGGGCTTCCTAAAATGTTCATGCGCGCCGGGCAGTTTGAGACAGCGGGACAACTGGCACGCGACGATGTTCCTGTGACCATCGCGGTCCTTTTGCCCTGCTACAATGAGGGGTTGGTAATCGCCACGGTAATCGACCGTTTCCGCGCGATGCTCCCCGACGCCAAAATCTATGTGTATGACAACAACAGTCGCGACAACTCGGCCGAAATCGCCCGGCGCGCGGGTGCGATCGTCCGCAGCGAACCGAGGCAAGGCAAGGGTTTCGTCGTTCGCCGCATGTTTGCCGATATCGACGCGGACATCTACATCATGTGCGACGCCGACGAGACCTACGATGCCGAGGCGGCTCCCGATTTAATCAGGCAGCTTGTCGATGGCGGGTTCGATATGGTGGTCGGAACGCGCGTGGACACGAGCGGGACCGCATATCGGCCTGCCCATCGGTTCGGCAACTGGATGCTGACGTCACTAGTGCGAGCGATTTTCGGGGGCGGCTTCAGCGACATGCTCAGCGGCTATCGCGCCTTTTCCAAGCGGTTCGTCAAATCCTTTCCGCAAATGTCGCAGGGGTTCGAAATCGAGACCGAACTGACCATCCACGCGTTGCAGCTCGAAATGCCGACCAGCGAAGCTCCGACACGTTTCAAGGATCGGGTCGAAGGTTCCGAAAGCAAGCTGCAAACCGTGACCGACGGCTTCCGTATCCTTTGGACGATCGCGACATTGCTGAAGCAAGAACGCCCGTTCGCCCTTTTCGGGTCGATCTCCCTCTTCCTTTTGTCGCTCGCCCTCCTCTTCGGCTATCCCGTCATAGCCGAATATATGCACAGCTACACCGTTCCGCGCCTGCCGATGGCCTTACTGGCGACCGGAACGATGATCCTTGCATTTCTCAGCCTGTTCTGCGGGCTGATACTCGACACCGTCACCCGCGGGCGCAAGGAAGCGAAGCTGCTACGCTATCTCCAACTCCCAAGCGTATACGCCCGTCTCGAAACTCAGGATATGGTGTAGGTCATGCCGACCGATGCCGAGCGGCGGCTCCATCCCCGCATTTTCGATACCGACTGGTTGATGCTGCGGGGAATGACGCGCGTGCTCGGCCAGCTTGTCACCCGTCATGTACGCGAAGGGCAGAAAGTCCTCGATTTCGGATGTGGAAATAGGCCCTATGCGCCGCTCTTCAAGGGACGCGAGGCCATCTATCTCGGCGCCGACTTCGGCCACGAAGCGGATGTTTCGATAGCGCCGGACGGACGGATTCAACTTGCGGATGCGAGCATCGACATCGTGATCTCGGTTCAAGTTCTCGAGCATGTCCGCAATCTCGATGTCTATTTCGCGGAGATTTCCCGCATATTGAAGCCCGGCGGCATCCTGTTCCTTTCAACGCACGGGACATGGCTCTATCACCCGCATCCGGAAGACCATCGCCGCTGGACCCGCGTCGGACTGATCAACGACATCGAGACCCGCGGTTTCGCGGTTCGCGAAATCGAGTCGATCGTGGGCCCGCTGGGCACCACGACCATGATCCGTTCGACCGGTTATGCCGTGTTCCTGCGCCGGATACCGCTGGTTGGCGGGCTGATCGCGGGAGCGATCGCAACGGTCATGAACCTGCGCGGATTGATGGAGGAAGCCGTCACCCCGGCGCAGATCCGGTTCGACAATGGCTGCGTCTATGTGACTCGGTGCGAGAAGCACCCCTCATGACCAACCTCCTGCAGACTTTTCGCTATTCGGTCGTGTCAGCGATCTGCCTGCTGCTCAGCATAGCAATGGTACCTTTGCTCGCCAAGGTCGGCGTGCATTACGCCTTTGCGACCTTCGTCGGCTTCTGCCTCAGCGCGATTACCGGCTTTCTCCTGCACAGCCGCTGGACGTTCGATGTCGATCGCAGTTTCGCGGCATTCGCGCGCTACGTTTCGGCGGTTGCGCTCAACCTACCCCTAACCGTCATTCTGATCGGCTTGGGACATGATATCATCGGGTTCAGTGTCGGGATCTCGACAACGATGGCGGCGGCGGTGCTCGTGATCTGGAACTTCATCGCGGTCCGGTGGGCGATCGTGCCCCGCCTGTCCGGGGCCGGGTCGTAACGGTCATCGGTACCGCGATGAGGATAGTTTCCGTCAGCAATTTCTTCGACACGCACGGCGGTGGGCTGGAACGCGTGGCGGCGCATCTGAATCGCGAATTCGCCGACGCCGGACACGACGTCGCATGGGCGGCGAGCGATGCCGACGGGCTGCCGAAAAGTCCGGCGCGGCTCATTGCCCTGCACTGCGCCAACCCAACCGAGAAACTGACCGGTCTGCCGATGCCGCTGCCCGGCCCACGTTCCATAGCCCGGCTATGGCGAGCGGTCCGCGATGCCGATGCCGTGGTGATCCACGACGCGCTCTATGTAACGTCGATCCTGGCGATGATATTCGCCAAAGCGGCGAACAAACGCGCAATCATGATCCAGCATATCGGAGTGATTCCTTTTACGGGCCCGCTGTTGAACGGCGTGATGCGTCTGGCCAACGCAATCGTCACCCGGCCGATGATGGCGGCCGCCGACAGGCTCGCCTTCATCAGCGCGACGGTGCGCGACGACCTGCTCGGCGCGCCGCCCCGGCGCCCTTCGCTGCTCGTCTTCAACGGCGTCGACCATTCGGTCTTCAACGCGCAGCGCGCGCGCGCGCGCGACGAAACCCGGACGCGATGGGGCCTTCCAACCGACGCCCCGCTTGCGGTCTTCGTCGGCCGTTTCGTCGACAAGAAAGGCTTACGCATTCTCAGACTACTCGCGCAGCAACGCCCCGACGTGCATTTCGCCCTGCTCGGACAAGGTCCGATCGATCCGCACGAGTGGGACCTGGCGAACGTGCATCCGCTCGGCCAGCAGCCGCAGGAAGCGATCGCCGACCTTTATCGTGCGGCTGACATGCTGTTACTGCCGAGCGTGGGCGAGGGTTATCCGCTGGTCGTACAGGAAGCGATGGCCTGCGGCCTTCCCGTGATCTGCGGCGACGGCAGCGCGAGGGCAGACCCAGCCGCCGGCCGCTGGCTTATCGGCGTCGACATCGACCTCACCGACCCGGAGGGTTCGGCCGGTCGCTGCGCCGCCGCAATCGATGCGCTTAAGGACGCGCCGGTCGATACGGCCGGGATGGCCGGCTATGCTGCGGAAGCCTATGACTGGCGCCGGATGGCGGCCGCGCTTCTCGACGGCTTGTGCTGATCATTCGATAATCGCCGTCCGGCACCCTTGGCTGCGCAAAAGCGCTGCTACGGCACGATTGGCTTTTTCCACATCCACCGTGGGGGCCCCGTCCGCGTGATAAGCACGAATGGGGCGGAGCAGCCCTTCACCCGCGAAAGCGACCAGCGGCGCGGGACGCATTGCGCAGAGCGCCCGCGCGAGTTCAGGGTCTATCCGTCCGCGTATCAGCCGGACCGGCCGCAGATCGAGCCCAGGCGGGTTGATGACCAGATCGGCGACGAACGGAGCATCGTCCTCGCCCACCACCACAAAATCGGCTTCGCTGCGGGCGAGCCGTTCCGAAGCCCGTGCCGGCACTACATAGGAAGCGTGCGCCATATAGGCCTGCAGGGGCAGGATTACGGCCAGCCCGGCTACCGTGGTACGCAACAGGAGACTGCGCCAGAGCGCCTGCGCTTCGCCCAGCGTCGTCCAACCATAAACGGAGAGCAGGATGAAGTTTCCGATCAGCCCGTGCAGGTAACGATATCCGAACCCGTGCCCCTGATAGGGCAATATCGCGAACATGACGCCCACGGTTAGCAGGATGCCGCCGAAGAGCGCGCCGGCCAGCCGGTTTCGGCGAGCGAGGACGATCCCGGTGGACAGAAGCGGCAGGAGAAGCAGGTGCTGCCATGCGAAAAAACGCAGGATGTTCGGTACCATATTGGCAATGCGGATCCCGTCGCCGAGCGCAACCGTGGCCGCTAGCCGACTGATATAATCGACGCCTTCGCCTTTCGGGGCCATCGCGTTGCTCTCGACCAACGCCCACATGGCGTTGGGCCACCAGGCCCAGAACGCACCTATGATAGCATATCCAACAAAATAGAGCGCCGCGCGGCGCCAGGCGCGTTCCAGCAGCAGCAGGCTCAGGATCGGTGCCGCGAACATCGGATGCATAATCGGCTGATGCAGGCCGACAGCCAGAAATCCGATTGCCATTGCCGCCAGGTCGGCCGTTATCGTCCGACGCAGGAACAGACATAGCCAGCAAAGGTTGAGCGCCAGATGCGCCGGCATGGCGTAAGCCGTCATGCCATTGAAGAGAACCTGCCCGGAGCCGGCATAGAGCAGCAGCGCAACCACGGCCGGCTCGTGGCTGTCGGGCCAGATACGCCGCGCGCATCCCCACAACGCGGCCGCGCCGACCGCCAGCATGGCGGGGCCGGTCAGCGCAGCATCGCCGAGCAACCCGAAAAGCGTCCGGATCAGTGCGTTCAACGGCAGATAGGCCGATATCCAGGCCGCCGTCTCTCTTGTCGGATACATGAACATGGTGTTGAGCGCTTCGGCATGATGGCGCCAGATACCCGTCAGCGGGGCGACCAGTTGCCCCTGCGCAAAGACGGCCGCGTCGAATGTCGCCATCTGCTCGTCGCGGCTCAGATCATATCCCGACAATATGGCGTAGTGACCCGCAAAGGCGACGACGGCCATTAGGCAGCCCACGCCCAGCGCCAATGGCGGGCCACCGCGCAGCGCCTTCGCCCGCGGGGAGAGCCGCGGCAAGCAAAGGGCGAGCAACAAGACGGCGGCGAATAGTAGCCAGCGATCCTGCCGCTGGAGATAGAGGAGCGTCAGGCTGCCAGTCGCCCCCTGCAACGCAACGATCGCGAACGCCATGATCGCAAGGATGGCAGGCCGTTCGACTGTTAACCGGAGAAGCTCTTTAGTACGCATCCCGCGTCTTTGACACATCATGGATAATTCGATGTTAACTCCGTGGGCTCGTTGACATTCGACCTTCTGCGCCGTGCGCCGGTCCAAAGGTCGATTTTCGTGCTCGAGTTAACGTTTCGAAAGGACACCTTGGTTAATATTGTGTTGTCCCGCCATCCGGCCGCAGGAAAGTCGATGCAGCTCGTCAAGCAATCCTATTCGGGAATCGTTCAAGCCGTAGCAGGGCTCGGCCCCTTCGCAAGGCTCGCCGAACGGGCGGCACGCAGCGCCCCCTATGGCCTCGAACGCTGGGCGGCGTCGCTGCTCGCCATCCATGACATCGACCGCATGATCGCGCTTGACCTGCCATGGTGGAACGTCGCCGCAACGCGCGATGTGGAGGCGCATTTGCGCGCGCATCCGGGGGCACGCGTTTTCGAGTATGGCTCGGGCGCCAGCACCGCCTGGCTCGCCGCGCGCGCCGGCAGTGTAACGTCGGTCGAGCACCATGCCGACTGGCTGCGCAAGGTCGCGGGGAAGGCGTCGAGTTTCGACCATGTGACACTCTGGCACCGCGATCTCGAAAGCGGTGCCTACGCGGCGGCGATCGACGAGAGCGACGATACCTATGACCTGATCGTGGTCGACGGCCGCGAGCGTGTGGCCTGCCTGTGGCACGCGATCCCGCATCTGCGCCCCGACGGTGTCATCCTGTTCGACGATAGCGGCCGCAGCCGTTACCGCAGCGCGATCGGGACGTGCGGCCTGGCCGAGCGTCGCTATTTCGGCCGCTCCTATTGCGTGCCCTATCCCGATCACAGCAGCATCCTGCGTGGCTGATTTGGCCGCCGGCGCATGGACGCCGGTGCTGGGCCGGCTCGTCCGCTGGGCCGGCGCGGCGGCACTCGCCGCCAGTCTACTGTTCATCGGCGATCGCCTGTGGTGGCTCGACTGGGCGACGTTGCGTTCGCATCTGTCCCGGGACTTCGTCGCGGCGGTCGCTGGGGCCATGCTACTCTTTGCGCTGGCCGACCGCCTCCTTGCACAAGCCTGGTCAACGACGGTCGATCCGGACCGGACGGTACCGCGGCGCAGACTGCTCGGCATTTATGCCCGCGGAGTCTTGCTCAAATATCTGCCGGGCTCGATCTTCCAATATGTGAGCCGCCAGATCGAGGGTGCGAAGCGAGGCCTGGGACAAAAGCGGCTGGCGCAATCCACGGGGCTCGAGGTGGGGTTCCACCTCCTCAGCAGCATGGCCGCAGCGGCCGTCTTCTTCCTGTTCGATCGTTCGCCCATCGCCGCGCTGCTGGTGATCGCGGCGACTGCCGCCGGGCTGTTCGCGTTCCGGCGTCCGCTAATATCGGCAATGGGATGGCAGATCGTCGCCTTCGGCCTGTTCGGCCTTGCCGCCGCGCTCGTCGGCGGCGCGGTATTCCCCGCCGGAACCAGCCTGCCCCATTTCGCCGCCGTCTTCCTGCTCGCCTGGCTGGCCGGCTTCGTCGTGCCCGTGGCGCCCGGCGGCATCGGCGTGCGGGAGGCCGCGCTGCTCGCGCTGGCGGGCGGCTCCATACCGACGGCGGCATCGCTTGCGGCGGTGCTCGCCCTTCGGGTCGCCTCGATCGGCGGCGACCTGATGTTCGGAATGATCGTGCTGGCGCGGCGGCCGGCCGAATAGGCTTCGCCAGCCGCCGTCCTGCGGCTCTCAGAAGGGCATGAACATCGGGCCGCCGCGATCGGGTTCGGCGGGGACCTCCAGCCGATCACCCCATGTCAGGCGCGCGGCGGTGCCCCCCGCAGTCGAGGCGCGGTGCTGCCCGCGATCGAGGAAAATCCGGTTCCCGACCCCCAGCGGCTTGCCGTCGACCGCGAGTTTCGCATCGCGAACCGTATAAGTCCCCGGAACACGAATTTCGAAATCATGGTCCGCGGCATCGGCGGGGACGATTTCGCCGGCGATCCAGAACGGCCCCCAGAACGGAATATAGGTGTCGCGGATCGCGGCGAGGTCGGTCGGCAGAAATTGCGGAACCGGGCCGGTCCCCGTCAGCGCATTCTTGAACATATAGTCGTTGACGACCACCAGCGGCACAGGCTCCGCCGCCATCGTCTCCCTCATGCTGGGAAAGTCGCCGGCCTTGTAGCGGGTAATCCCCCACAGGGTCATAAAGGGATTGGCCTTCGGAAAACGGCCTAGCATCGCGCAGCTGTCGAAATAGGCGACGCCGTCCGGGAACATCCGGTCGGCGACGCGGAGAATCTGGCGCTGCCTTTCCATCGCGTTCGGCGGCTCGCGCAGCAGCACGGTCGCGCCGCTCAGCAGGAACAACGCAGCAAGCGCGGCCGACAGGCGGCGGCCGGCAATCCACTGCAGCACCGCGCCGCACGCGACGAATACCGGCGGCAGGATATAGACGGAGAAATAGGGCGCGGTGTTGTGATAGAAGACCAGCGTCAGTATCGGCAGGTAAAAGCCCGCCAGAACGATCTTTTGCGCTTTCGGCCGGGCCGAGGCCCAAAGCGTGAACGGGCACAGCAGGACGATCAGCGTCTGCGCGATCGACAGCTCCGCGCCTTTCAGCGTCGATTTCCAATAGGATAGGAAGGCGAGCATGTTGCGGCCGGCGCTCGACACCAGGCTCGTCGCCTCGCCTCCGCTGCCGGAAGCAAGCGTACTCGCGTGGAGCGTATAAATCAGGGCGGCGGACAGCAGCGCGGTCGCGCCGACCACGATCAACCGGAAGGCGGTCGTGCGCCTGTCCGCCGCCTCGTACCAGAGAAACCAAGCGATGCCGAGAAAGACCGGCGCATAGAGAATCGTCTTGATTGTCAGGACCACCGAGGTTCCGGCGAGAACGCCGGCGAAGAAGATCGACCAGCCTGCCAAACGCGCGCGCAACAACAGGCAAGCCGCCGTCATCAGCAACGCCGCGGCGGGCGCATCGAACCGGAACGAGGTGCCATGCTGCAGGACGTAGCCCGTGGTGAGATAGGCGAGCGCACACAGCGCCGCGACCGGACGTGCGACGAAACGCGAAGCCGCGCCGATGATCGCGGCCGTGACCACCAGTTCGCACATGAGCATGAACAGACGGATGACGATGATATGGTCGATCCCCGACCCCGGCAGATCGGCAACCCATGCGAAGGCGCGGGTATAGAGCGTCTGCAGCGGTTCGTTCAGCGTGCCCTGGACCAGCTTCTGGACCTGGCTGTAATGATAGAATTCGTCCCAGTTGATCGCCCGCGTCAGTGCCATGTGCAGATGGGCGAGGAGGGCGACGGCAATCGCGGCAAAGGGCCAGAACTCCGATTGCGTGGCGGGAAGCCAGCGGCGGCGCGTCGATGCCGGAGCGACGGCCCCGGACGCGGCCGCATCCATCACGCAGTTCCGGCGCGCGGCGGCACGGCCGTATCGCGCGGCGCTTCGGTCGCGGGGGGCGGCAGGCGATCCTCGATCTCGGCGAGCCGTTTCAGGCTCGCTTCGATCAGCTTGCGGTTCGCGGCTATCAGGTCGGCGAGCATTCCCATGACCGCGACAAGCGTACCAAGGACGAGCAGCGCGCCGCCTATGACCAGTGACTGGACATGGCCGTCGCCGTCGCCCCGCGCGAAGAGGAAGAGGAAGCGGACGAGCGGCAACAGCCCGACAAAACCGATCGCGGTCCCGAGACCGACGAACACGCGCAGCGGTCTATACGTCGTGTAGGCGCGCACCATAGTCAGACCGGTGTTCATGATGAAACGCGGCACCGACTTGAACAGCCGCGACGGCCGCGTCGTGGCGTTGGTGCGGATCGGCACGCTGATGACCGCGAGCCGCTTGCGTCCCGCCTGGATCAGCATGTCGGTGGTGTAGCTGAATTCGGTCGTAATGGTGATGCGCTGCGCGGCCTCGCGGCTGATCGCGCGGAAGCCGCTGACCGCGTCGGACACCTCGACATTGGCGAGCCGCTGGACGACCGCGCTGCCAAGCCGCTGCAGCCGGCGCTTGATTGGTCCGAAATGGGCATTGTCGGCGACCCCGCGGTCACCGATCACGATATCGGCACGGCCCTCGACGATCGGCGCGACGATGGTCGCGATATCCTCGCCCGCATATTGGCCGTCGGCGTCGGTGTTGACGACAATGTCTGCCCCGGCGCGCAGCGCGGCGTCGAGCCCCGACTGGAAGGCGGCGGCAAGGCCGCGATTGGTGCGGTGGCTGACGACGTGATGTGCGCCCCACATGCGCGCGACCTGCGCCGTGTTGTCGGTGCTGCCGTCGTCGATGACGAGGATCTCGATGGTATCGATTCCGGCAATGCGGCGCGGCAGCGCGGCGAGCGTCGCCGGCAGATCCTCCGCCTCGTTCAGGCAGGGAATCTGGATAATCAGTTTCGTCATCGCCCGCGATACCTCTCGCCGAGCCTGTTTACACCCTGGCTGGCCATGCTTTCCCCCACTTATCCCGACGGAATGCGGGTTTAGGCCGATATGGTTAACGCGCACCTAAGATCGGCGCTGACCATGTTGCCCAATTTTATGTTTATGTTATGTTCTCATTTCAGGAGGAGATGTCCCCATGAGCGATTCGCGTGCCAGCGGGCGGTGTCATTGCGGCGCCATCCGCTATTCGATGCCGACCGAGGTCGACCATCACGCGCTGTGTCATTGCAGCGATTGCCGGCGCCATGCCGGCGCACCGATGGTGGCCTGGGCGATGGTGAACCAGGCCGATTTCGAGACGAGCGGAACCGCCAAGATCTACGCCTCGTCCGAACATGGCCGACGCCACTTCTGCGGCGACTGCGGCACCGGGCTCTTCTATACCAACGAGGCGGTCTTTCCGGGCAAGATCGACGTGCAGACGGGAACGCTCGACGACCCGGACCTGATCCCCGCCGGCGCCCAGATCCAGGTCGCCGAGCGGATCGGCTGGATGGAGACGCTGGACGAGATGCCCGCGTTCAACCGCTATCCCGGGATGGACTAGAGTGATTTCGAGTGAAAGGGAACATTTCACGGCTCGGAAATCAAGGAAAAACAGGAGTCTAGAGTGGCGTTTTGATTCAATCAAAACCAACGCACTCTAGCGCCTTTGCGACGACGACGCCTTGTCGTCGGCCGCCACGACCGCAGCGACCAGCTTCGCGATATCGAGCCGTTGCTTGTGATCGTCATAGCCCTGCCGGACGACGATCAGGCGGCGCGACGGAATGACGACCAGATACTGGCCGCGGTTGCCGAACGCGCCGAACGCATCGCCCGGAACACCGGGCGACTCGTTCAGGAGCCAGAAGCCCGCGCCATAGCCGAACGGCCCCTCGGGCTGCGGGCCGCTCGGCGCGGTGACGAAGCCGCGCCAATCCGCGGGCAGCAATCGCGCACCCTGCCACATTCCATCGTCCTGATAGAGCAAACCCAGCCGCGCGAGGTCGCGCGCGCTCGTCCACACCTGGCTCGAGAGGATATAGTCGCCGTTCACGTCATGCTCGGCGAAGGTCCGGGTCATCCCGATGCGGTCGAAGAAGCCATTGGGGTCGAGCGCCTGACCCGCTTTCGCCGCCGCCGCCCTGAGCGAAAGCGTCGCGAGCAGCGTGTCGTTGTTGGCATAGCGATAGCGCGTATTCGGCGGGTTCAGCAGCGGCCATTGCGTCGTCCACTGGCGCACCGATGCCCCACCCATATAGATGGCATCGCTGCGGTTGCCCGCGGTATCGCTGGTCAGCCCGCTCGCCATGCGCATCAGCTGCTCGGTTGTGATCGGCGAGCGCGGATCGCCCGGCGATTGCCATTCGGCGATCGACGCGGGCTTCGTCACGTCGATCAAGCCGCGCAGCACGGCGCGGCCGATCAGGGTCGCAGCCATCGACTTGGCGACCGAGAAGGTCCGCTGCGCGGTGTGCAAATCATGCCCGCCCCAATAGCGCTCGACCGCGATCTTGCCGTTTTTCAGGACTAGCAGCGCGCTGGTCCTGCCGCCGAATCGCTGGATATCCATCGTCGCGGTGCCGAACGTCGTCAGGCCACGCGCGACCGGCGCCCGCGCGCCCTTGTCGCCCATCGGCCAGGGACGATCGTCGAGGTTCGGCCGTGCCCGTGAGCCGCCGGACACCGGCAGCGACGTCGCGCCGATCGGCAGCGTCACACAACCGTCGCTTGCACCCCACACGGCCATGCGCGGCGGCATGTCGTCACGGTAGCGCACACGGACAATCTTCGCCGCCGTATCGACATCGGCCTTGAGCAGGCGGACATCGGCCTCGATCTCGGGATAGATGCCGGTCAGCTCGTCGCGCTCGATCGCATCGAGCGGCTTGCCCGCGCCGTTCCACAAGGCCGAACAGGTGAAGGCGGCGCGATAGCCCGCCGCCCAGGCACGGTTGATCTCGGCATTCGCGAGCACCTGCGCGGCCGCTGGGGCAGCCGTCGCTGCGAGCAGCAGGCCAAGCACGAACCGCACCAGCATCTCAGGGCCGCTCGCCGAACGCGCTGCGCTGCTCCTTTTTGGCGCGGTCCCACCAGGCACGGCGGATGACGTCGGCGACGCGCCCGGGATCGCGCGAGCCGAAGCGGACGAGGAGCGCGTGCCAGCCTTCATAATGCGGGGTCTGCCAGAAAGTGTCGGGATCGGTTTCAAGCAGGATTTCCTTCTCGTCGGGCTTGCACATCACCGCGAAGCTTCCCGGCTCGCGCCCCGGCGCTGCCAGCGCCTTACCATTGAGCTTCGGGCAGGGGGTGCCATAGAAAGGCAGCATCGCGACCTCGGGCAGCGCACAGGCGAAAGCGACGACATCGTCCCAATCGTCGAAACGCACCCCTGCCATCGTCACCCGCCCCGCTGCTCGCGCCGCCGCTCGTCCCACCAGGCGAGACGTTCCGCAATCCGCTTTTCGAAGCCGCGGTCGACGGGGCGGTAGAATTCCGCCGGCGGCATTTCGTCGGGCCAGTAATTGTCCCCCGAAAAGCCGTCGGGCGCATCATGATCGTAGCTGTAGCCGGCACCATAGCCCAGATCCTTCATCAACTTGGTCGGGGCGTTGAGGATGTTCGCGGGCGGTGCCAGCGATCCGGTGTCGCGCGCCGCCGCCCACGCCGCCTTTTGCGCCATATAGGCGGCGTTCGACTTGGGCGCGGTCGCGAGGTAGAGACACGCCTGCACGATCGCCAGCTCGCCCTCGGGCGAACCCAGAAACTGGTACGCATCCTTCGCGGCAAGGCACTGCACCAGCGCCTGCGGATCGGCGAGCCCGATATCCTCGCTCGCGAAGCGCGTCAGGCGGCGAAGAAGGTAGAGCGGTTCTTCGCCCGCAACGAGCATTCGCGCGAGCCAGTAGAGCGACGCCTGCGCGTCCGATCCGCGCAGCGCCTTATGCAGCGCCGAGATGAGATTATAATGGCCGTCGCGATCCTTGTCATAGACCGGCATCCGGCGATGCAGGAAAGCCGCGAGCTCGCCTGCGTCGAGCGGCTGGTCGATCGCCACCGAAAACAGCGTCTCGACCTGGTTGAGCAAGAAGCGCCCGTCGCCGTCGGCGCTCGCGACCAGCGCGGCGCGCGCCTCATCGGTCACCGGCAGCGGCTTCCCCACCTCGGCTTCGGCGCGCGCGACCAGCGTCCCGAGCGCCGCTTCGTCGAGCCGGTTCAGCACGAGCACCTGCGCGCGGCTGAGCAGCGCGGCGTTGAGCGCAAAGCTCGGGTTTTCCGTGGTCGCGCCGACGAGCACCACGGTCCCGCGCTCGACATAGGGCAGGAAGCCGTCCTGCTGCGCACGGTTGAAGCGGTGAATCTCGTCGACAAACAAAAGCGTGCGCTTGCCCGCCGCCGCCATCTTCTCCGCATCGGCAAAGGCCTGCCGAAGGTCAGCCACGCCGGAGAATACCGCCGAGAGCATCGCGAAGCGCATCCCCACCGCCTCGGCGAGCAATCGCGCGATCGTCGTCTTGCCGGTGCCGGGCGGGCCCCACAGGATGATCGATGACAATTGTCCCGCAGCAACCATCCGCCCGATCGCGCCGTCGGGTCCGGTCAGATGCTCCTGCCCGACGACGTCGGCCAAAAGGCGCGGGCGAAGCCGCTCGGCGAGCGGCGCGGCGCCCGGAGCTTCCTGCCGTGCGGGCGCATCCTCGCCGAACAGGTCCGCCGCCATGCGATCAGCCCCGCCGCCGCTGTTTCTGGCGGATCAGGCGCAGATAGGTGTCGGCGACCGACTGGTTGATCGCATCCCATTGATAGGCGCCGCTCTCGACCAGCGCCGCCTGCCCGTGCGCGACGCGAAGCTGGGGATCGCGGCAATAGAGTTCGAGGTCGTCGGCGAACAGGCCGATCGCGCCCGGCGCGACGAGAAAGCCGGTCTGGCCGTGCTTGACGATGCTCGCGCTGCCCGTCGCGCGCGCCGCGACGACGGGCAACCCGCACGCCATCGCCTCCAGCGTCACATTGCCGAAGGTTTCGGTGACCGAGGGGTTGAACAGCATGTCGCACGACGCGAGCGCGCGCGCGAGGTTCTCGCCGCCCTGGAAACCGACGAATTTCGCATCCGGCAGCCGCGATTCGAACCACTCGCCCGCCGGCCCCTCGCCGATCACGACGACCTGATGCGGCACCTTGCGGCGCTCGAGCTGGTCGATCGTGTCGGCGAACACGTCGAGCCCCTTTTCCATCACAAGGCGGCCAAGGAATGCGATGACCGGCGTGTCGTTGGCGATGCCCCACGACTGGCGCCAGCTCAAGTCGCGGCGCCCCGGATTGAAGGTGTCGCGCTCGACGCCGCGCGTCCAGATGCCGATATCATAGTTCATCCGCTGTTGCCGCAGCACCTGCGCGAAGCTTTCCGACGGCGCGATCAGCGCGTCGCACTTGCGATAGAGCTTGCGCAGCCACGCGACGACGAGCGGCTCGAGGAACGAGAGATTATAATAGCGGAAATAGGTTTCGAAGCGCGTGTGAACCGAACAGGTGACGGGAATATGCCGCCGCCGCGCCCACGCCGCCGCCTGCCGCGAGACGCGGTCGGGACTGGAAATATGCATCACATTCGGTGCGAATTTGGCGATATCCTCGCGCACCCGCGACGAGAAGGACAAAGGGATGCGATATTCGGCGCGGCCGGGAATGGCGATCGACGGTACGCTGACCAGATCGCCGGTCGGTTCGAAATCGGGGTCGGCAACGGTCGGCGAATAGACGCGAACCGCCGCGCCCTTCGAGAGCAGATAGCCGACGAGACGGTTGAGCGCCTTGTTCGCTCCATCGACAGTCATATTGTAATTGCCGCTGAACAGGGCGATGCGCAGGTCGGAAATGTCCATTTCGCCTGCGCTAGTCCTCTCGTTCGCCAAAGGCAACGCCGCTATCAGGCCATGACGCTGTACGGTTCGCCCGGTTTCGACCGGCACATGCGTTTCGACACGCGCGTCTCCTCGCCTTCGATGATGGCGATGTCGGTGATCGCCAGGCATTTGGTGCCGTTGGGTTCGGTGTTGAGGGCAGTGATCGTCGATGATCCGCCGACGCCCTGGCGCGTCGGGCTGGTCCAGTGGGCGGTCGCGCCAACCTCTTCCTTTTTCGTCACCGCGACGGTCGCTTCGGCAGCGACCTTCTGTTCCTTCTCGTCGAGCTGGCACGCGATTTCGGCGACGAGCACGGCGCCTACCAGTCCGGAGATCGCCGTGCCGACGCCTTTTAGGCCCGCGGCGCTGCCGGCGACCCCGCCGAGCAGCCCGCCCAGCGCGCCGCCGCGCTTGCGGGCACGTTTGCATTTGGGATCGGCGTCGCGGCTGGCCTGTTTGGTCTGCGCGTCGCGCTCTTTTCTCTCCTTCGCGGCCTTTGGCGGTACCGGGCCGCTGGCGGCATCGGCCGGAACCGGATAGCCGTTGCATCCGGTGTTGAAGCAGAACCGGTCGGCGAGATAGGCACGGTCGGTCTGATATCGGGCCTCGATCCCGCGATAGGCGGCAAGGTTCGCGCCTTCGGGATCGGAGGCGGCGTGCTCGGCCATCATCGCCCGATAGAAGCGATCCTGCGTAGCGGCCGAATAGCGTTTATTGCCGCCAACCTGCGACAGATAGAGCGCCGACAAGGCCTGCTGATAGGCGATCATCGCCTCACGGTAGGGCAGCATCTTCTTGTTGTAATAATCATCGATCGAAAGGGTGCAGCGATTGATCGCGGCCGCCCGATCGAACGGCGCCTCGCTCTTCCGGTAATCCTCGCGGCAGTCGGGATAGCTTGCGGTATCGAGCGCCGGGCGCGCCGGCAGGTTCGGCAGCGGCGGTTCGACGACGGCCGGCGGAACGAACGCCTTGTCGCCCTCGCCCGGACGAGGCTCGCCTTGCCAGGCGTCGGCGACGGCACCGCTCGAAAGCCATATCGAGCCGATGATCGCAAGCAGCGATTTCCCTCGCAGCACAGGCCGCATGCCCTCCCTCCTTGATTGAAAAGGCTAGGGTCAGGACCCATTAATTCCGCGTTCGAGGCGTCGAAATGGCCAAGATATCAGGTTCGGGCGGGTGCAGCGGGTAGCATCGCTACCCGCAAGGCCGCCCGGGCCTGAGATCGAAGCCATTTCGGCGTCCCTGCGGGATTTGACCGATTTTGCCTGTGGCTTCGTCGAAAAGTCTGGAAATATCGACATATTCCTGCGCCTTTTCTCCTCGCCCCAAGCAAAATCGCTTCAAACCTCGATCGCGGAATTAATGGGTCCTGACCCTAATCCCGAATGACCGGAACCACAAGTTCGGTCAATGACGCCGGTCACAGCGGCTGCGGCGCGCCGCCCGTTATTGTCTTGGTGCCGCCGATGGCTTAGCATGATCCGGCCCACAGCCTGGATCGAAAGGGGGTGGTTTCATGCGCCGCTGGATCAAGCCGATTTCCGCTCTGGTCGTCCTCATGGCCTGCGCCGGCGCGACGCCTCCCGGGATGGACCCCGACAATCCGACCTGCCCCGCCAATCCCAACTGGTCGGATTATAAGAAGATGGTGCTGACGCCGTTTGTGCGCAGCGGCGAAAAGGTGCTGCTGGCCGAAGGCCGCGTCGACAGCGAACTTCCCGCGCGGCTCGAAAAGATTCTGACCGACAATCCATCGATCAGCGAAATATGGATCCGGTCGCCGGGCGGAGATGCCCGCGCCGGCAATGCCGCGGGCTTGCTGATCCGCAAGTTCAGCAAGGACCGTCAGATGGTCACCCGAATCCCGTCGGGATGGACGTGTTTCAGTGCCTGCAATTTCGTCTTCATGGGCGGCCGCGCGCGAACGATCGATCCCGGCGGCTATTTCATGGTCCACATGTTCACGATGACCGGCGACAAGAATGCCATTCAGTCGAGCGTCGCATTGGGTACCGAATCGACCACCGAGTTGATCAGCGACGTCGAGCGCGAGGCAGCGCTGATGGCGACGGAGGACAATGACCTGCTGATCCGCCTGGACGTCTCGCGCGACCTGTTGTCCGACATCATGTACCGACAAAAGGCGATCGCGACCGAAAGCGACCGTTCGACGCGCCGATGCCTGACGATTCAGGAAGCGCTGCGATACAATGTGGTGAACGTCCGGCCCGACTAGTCGCCGCCGGTGTCAAGCGGCGGCTCGAGGTCGATCTCGACCGGCGGGTGAAGGCGCAGGCGGTGGACGCGTTTCTCGTCAGCCTCGATCACTTCGATCCGCCAGCCGCTCGGATGCTGCAGAACTTCGCCGACCTCGGGCACATGCCCCGCGAGCACGGCCGAAAGGCCGCCCAGCGTGTCGACATCTTCCTCGACCTCGGCAAGCCGCGGATCGATCGCCTCGCCGATATCGTCGAGTTCGGCGCGCGCGTCGGCGTCCCAGCTGCCGTCGTCGTTGCGCACGAAGAGCGCGGTCGGCTCGTCGTCATGCTCGTCCTCGACCTCGCCGACGATCTCCTCGACCAGATCCTCGAAGGTGACGAGGCCCTCGGTTCCCGAATATTCGTCGATCACGATCGCCAGATGCGTCCGCTTCGCGCGCATTTCGGCCAGCAGGTCGAGCACGTCCATCGACTGCGGCACATAAAGCGGCTGGCGAATGAGGTCGATCAGCGGCGGCGGCGTCTTGCCCGCGGCGAGCACGGCGAACACATCCTTGACGTGGATCATCCCGACGACCTCGTCGAGCGTCTCGCGATAGACCGGCAGGCGGCTGTGCCCCGCATCGGCGAAGACCGCGACGACCTCGGCGAAAGTAGCGCTTTCAGGGATGGCGATGATCTCGCCGCGCGGGACCGCGACATCGTCGACGGTCTGCTCGCCGAAGTGGAGCAGGTTGCGCACCATCTTGCGTTCGATCAGCGACAGGTCGCCGACGACGCTGCTCCCGCGGCGCTCGTCGCCGTCTTCCTCGGCCTCGTCGATGACCTCTTCGATCTGCTCGCGCAGCGACGGTTCCTTGTCGCCGCCGAACAACAATGTCTTCAATCCGGCCAGCAGGCCGGATCTACTGTCCTCTTCCGATCGGTTCGAAGATCCCTGATCGTCGGGCATGTGCGTCGCTTTTCCCTGTTAGTCCTGATCGGCATATGGATTGGCGATGCCCAGCGATGCAAGCGCTTTCACCTCCAGCGCCTCCATCGCGGCGGCGGCGTCGTCGTCCATATGGTCATAGCCGACGAGATGGAGCGTGCCGTGGACCATCAGGTGCGTCGCATGATCCTCCAGCGAAATTCCCTTCTCCGCCGCCTCGCGCGCGCAGGTTTCGCGCGCGAGGACGATGTCACCGAGCAATATTTCGCCGTCATCGCTGTTGGCGAGCGTTTCGAGCAGGTCGGCCTGGACCTGCGGAAAGGAAAGGACGTTGGTCGGCTTATCCTTGCCGCGAAAGTCGCGGTTGAGCGCATGGACCTCGGCGTCGTCGGTCAGCCGGATCGCGATCTCGACCATCGGCGCCGCGTCGGCAAGCGCGGCATAGGGTGTCAGCGCGAGCGCGGCAGCCGCCGCCTCCCCGCCGCGCATCTCCCAGTCGAGCGCGTCGGGCCAAGGGCGGGCCTCGTGGGTTTCGACGATCAGCATCGCGCCAGCCTATAGCGCCGGTTTCGCCGATGGCAGCAAAATTCCGCGCCCCTACGGCGGCGTTTGCGCCGGCGCGGGCGGCGGCGCCGGTGGCCGGTCGCCGATCGGCAGCTTCAGATCGACCTTCGTTCCGCCGATTTCGGTGCTGATCACCGCATTGCCGTCCTTCACCCCGACGCTCGTCTTGTCGTCGATCGGGATCTCGGGGATCTCGGGAATGTCGAGCGGCTGAACCGGCGTGCCGGGATCCTCGGCGCGCGCGGGCGGCGCCTTGCGCGGCACGGCCTGCCCGTTCGCCTGCACCATGAAGTCGCGCCAGATGCGCGCGGGCAGCCCGCCGCCATAAATGCCCTGCAGCGGCGAATTGTCGTCGTTGCCGATCCACACCCCGACGACGAGGCCGTTCGCATAACCGACGAACAGCGCGTCGCGGCTGTCCTGGCTGGTGCCGGTCTTGCCGAAATTGGCCTGCGGCAGCCGCGCCGCGCGGCCGGTGCCGCGATTGACCGCGGCGCGCAGCATCTGTTCGATATCGTCGTGGACGCCCGAGGGGAAATGCCTGGGGCCGGTGAACCAGCGCTCGAACCAGCCCGCTTCCTCCTCCTTGAACGCGTGCGGCACGACCGGATAGCTGTTGGCCGCGACCGCGGCATAGGCGGCCGTGAGTTCGAGCAGGGTCATGCTCGACGTGCCGAGCGCAAGGCTCGGGTCACCACGCGCCAGCGGCGAGGTGACGCCAAGATCGCGCGCCACGCGAATGACCTTGTCGTCGCCGACCTCGCGCAGCAGGCGTACCGCCGCGACATTGCTCGATGTCGCGAACGCGTCCTGCAGCGTGATCGTGTCCGAATAGGCGCCGCCGGCATTCTTCGGCTGGTACGATCCCGTCGTGATCGCGCGATTGTCGATCAGGTCGTCTGGCCGCTTTCCGTCCTTCAGCGCGGCGAGATAGACGAACAGCTTGAACGTCGAGCCCGGCTGGCGCCGCGCCTGCGTGACGCGGTTGAAGGGCGAGGCGGCATAGTCGCGCCCGCCCACCATCGCGACGACCTCTCCGTTCGGCCGCATCGCGACGAGCGCGACCTGCGCCTTGCCCGGCGCCGCGCGGCTGGTGACGCGCCGCGCGATCCCCTGCAGCCGCGCGTCGAGCGTCGTGCGGATCGTCTGGCGCGAATAGCCGACGTCAGAGAGCCTGCGCGCCTCGGGCAGCGCCCAGTCGGCAAAATAGGTGCCCGTCGGCAGATCGTTGCGCGCGCGAACGTCGATGCGCGGCGTCCGCATCGCTTTCGCCTCGGCCGCGGTGATCGTGCCGGTGTCGACCATCGCAGCGACGACGAGCTTCATGCGCTTTGCGGCAAGGTCGGGGTTCTTTGTCGGCGCCAGCCGTGACGGCGCCTGCACCAGTCCAGCAAGCATCGCCGCCTGCGCCGGGGTCAGCTTCTCGGGCTGGCGATAGAAATAATGGAGCGACGCCGCGCGCAGTCCATAGGTATTGTCGCCGAAATAGGCGTTCGAGAGATAGCGTTCGAGGATCTCGTCTTTCGTCAGCCACGCCTCGAGCCAGAAGGCGATCAGCGCCTCGCGCGCCTTGCGCCCAAGCGTCCGCTTCGGGGTCAGGAAGGTGAATTTCGCGAGCTGCTGCGTGATCGTGCTGCCGCCCTGCGTACGCCCGCCGGTGACATTGCTCCACACCGCGCGCCCGACGCTACGCGGATCGACGCCCCAATGACTGTAGAAACGCCGATCCTCGATCGCGAGAAAGGCGCCGGTGACATGCTTGGGGAGCGCGCTGACCTTCACCGGCGCGTCGACGATCGCCCCGGCACGCGCGATCGGCGTGCCGTCGGCGGCGAGCAACGTCACCTCGGGCGGCGCGATCGGTTCGAGCGACTTCGACAGCGGCGCGGTGAGCGCAAGCCAGCCGACGAGGAGAATGAAAGTCACCGCGAAGATCGCGAAGCCGCGCGAAATCCGCCTCGCCCATTTGCGCCGCCGCGTTTCGGGTACGGCCGGAGGCGGCACGCCCTCGACCGCGCCGATGGCGATTTCGGGTGGGACTGACGGCGGCGGCGGCGATTTCTTCCGAAAGGGGAACATGGTCGCGAGGTTTATTTCGCCGCGCCGCAGGTCACCGATCCGCTGCCGATATTGCGGACGGTGCAGGTGGGCCGGCCGAGGACGACCGTCTTGCCGATCCCGCGCGACGTGATCGTGGCGCTCTTGACCGCGCGCAGCACATGGTCGCCCGCGCCCTCACCGTCGGCGATCAGCTCGTCGATCGCGAGCGCCCCGGCGTCGATCCCGCCCGCGCCCGACAGGCTGAGCTGGCCCTGCTTCGCCTTGCCCGCCAGCGTCATCGACCCATTGCCGACCATCACGACGAGCAGCCGGTCGGTCGCGATATTACCGACGGTCAGCCTTCCCGGACCCTGAAGCCCGACCGAAACGCGCGTCCCCTTCAGCCGGTCTATCTGGAGCGAACCCGCGCCCGCGAGGCTCGCCGAGGCAAGGTTCGCCGCATTGACGCGGATCACGACCCCGCCGACCGGACTTTTGCGACTCTCGTCGCCCGCGAATTTCTTCTCGCCGATCACCAGCCGCCCGTCGCGCGTTTCGAGCGTCAGCCGGTCGAGCGCATCGGCGGGGCCCGTCGCGATCGCGCTGACCGGGGCGCGCGTCGCCACCTCGACCGTGAAATCGCCATTGACCTCGATGGTCTCGAAACTGGTGAGGCCATAGCGCTTCTCGGCCGCCGAGGCGGGGCCGGTGGACAGGATGGCAATGGCCGCGATCGCGGCCCAGCGCAGGGTCAGGGTCATGGACAGGCTTTAACCGTTCCGCAGCATCGGTGCCAGCGTGCTTTATTTGCAGGTTGCGGTGCCCGACCCCATCGCCCGCGTCGTGCAATTGGCGCCGCCGCTGATATTGGCGTCGCCCGATCCCAGGATGTTGATGTCGGCCTTGCCGGTCGCCTGCGCGTCGATGTCGCCCGATCCGGCGATCGACGCGTTGATCGTCTGCGCAGCAAGCTTTTCGGCGTCGATGCTCCCCGACCCGGTGATGCTATATTCGCCATTCGAGACCGTGCCGCCGCCGATTTCGATATCACCCGATCCCGAAATGCTGAGCTTCGCGCTCCGGCCGGTGAGCTTCGCGGCCTTGAGGTCGCCCGATCCGGTGACGATCGCCTCGACCGCGTCGCCGTCGAGCGTGTCGGCGTCGATCGATCCCGATCCGGTCAGCCGCGCCGCGACCAGCTTCGGCATCGTCACCTCGATCCGCACGCCGTCGCCGTCGCGGTGCGAGAAGCTGAAACCCGATTTCTTGCGGCCGACCGACAGCGTGTCGCCGTCCAGCTCGATCTCCAGATCGTCGAGGATCGCCTTCGGGCCCTTCGCCGTGATCGCGAAGGCCTCCCCCTGGCGGATGGTGACATCGTCGGGGCCCGCAACCTTGACGCCGGTGAAGCCCTTGAGGTCATAGCTCTGCGTCGCCGCGGGGCCGGCATCGACCGTGCGCTTGCCGCCGTCCTGCTCGCCCTTCCCTTCGTGGCTGCACGCCGTGGTCGCCATGGCAAGAGCCAGCGGCAGGACCGCCATCATCCGGTTTCGCATCGCAAATCTCCTTCGTGTATTACTTACATAACACGGAAGGATATTTGCTGTCCAGTTCGTCCTACCAGCGCAGCAGCGGCGCGAGTAGCAGGCGGCCGGCAACGCCCCACAGCGGGATGGCAAGCCCGTGCCACATCGCGATGTGGATCATGTCGTTCGACGAGCAGTGGAGCCCGACGGCGGTCGCCCCGGCCGATCCGGCGGCGATGCCGATCACCCAGCCCGCGCGCGCGGGCGAGGTCGGCGCGCCGCCTTTCAGCCACGCGAACAGCGCGGCGCCGACGCCGATCCCGGCGATCAGCCCGTCGACCGTGCAGCGCATGCCATGTTCGGGGCGCATCGCCTCCATCGCGCTGTGGCTGTCGCCGAAGCCGATGAAGATCGCACTCAGCGGCAGCGCAAGCGCCGCGAGCCCTGCCCAGCGCCAGCCGCTATAGTCGCGCCCGACCGAGGGAAGCCCCATGCGCAGCGCGCTCCATGCTGCCGCCATGCCGAGTGCGGCGATCAGCCAGAAGGCGAGCATCGGCAGCGGTGCCATCGCGAGCCCGGCCGACAGGTCGTGCCGCATCCCGAACATCCAGAGCAAGGCCGCCGCCCCGGCGATCCAGCCCGCGGCGACCCAAAGCCCGCCGCGCAGCACGCGCTGTGGGCGGACGGGTTTCAGGTCGGTGGCGAGACCGTCGATCAGCGCGTCGATCGATGCGTCCTTCATCTCATTCACTTTCAATCAATTGCGCGAGCTTCTTCAACCCGCGATGGATATTCACCTTCACCAGGCTTTCGCTCTGGCCGCATATTTTCGAGGCCTCGGCGATCGAGGCACCCTCTATCTTTACCAACGTGATCGCCTGCGCCTGTCCCGGCGTCAGGTAACCGAGCATCCGGTCGATGCTGATCCGCGCGTGGACGGCATCGTCCTCGGCGCCGACGGCGGCGTCATTGTCGCCAAGCTCGGCCTCGTCGCGCTGGCGGCGCAGCATGTCGATCCAGCGATAGCGCGCGATTGCGGCGAGCCAGGGCAGGAACGGCCGCCCCGAGTCCCATGTCGCGAGCTTGCGGTGCATCGACACGAGCGTTTCCTGCACCAGATCGTCGATCTGGTGCGGCGCGATGCGGCGCGCGAAATAGCGGGCAAGCCATTTCCGGCAATCGCCGAGCAGCGCGCGATAGGCCGCACGATCCCCTCGCTGCGAAGCGGCCATCAGGCGCGCGAGCGAGGGTTCGTCGATGCTCATTGCCGCCGCACCCTAGCAAGCAGCGCGTCGAGCGAAAACAGCCCGCCGCCGCGCACGATCAGGATCGCCGCCATCGCGACCCACAGCGAATGCACCGGCCACCAGGCGTCGGGGAAGACAAAGATCTGGATGACCATCGTCATCACCAGCAGCGCGCCGGCCGAAAAGCGCGTCGCAAGCCCGAGTAGGAGCAGGATCGGAAAGAAATGCTCGGCATAGGTGGTCAGCGGCACCGCGATCACCGGGTCGAGCGGCAGCCCTGAAAATTCCGACGCGAACAGGTCATATTGCGACGGGTCGATCTGCAGAAAACTCCCCTCGACCACCTTGGTCTCGCCCGAACGCCAGAAAACCCCGGCGAGCGCCAGGCGGAGCAGGAACAATGCGATCGATTCGGGGATTCGCGACGCGGCGATCTCCACGCCGCGGTCGTAAAAGGCGACAATGCGATTCATCTCTCAAACCTTTTCAAATGCCCCTGCGTCGATCAGCGCCGCGATTGCGGCGCCACCGTCGGGATGCATTTCGGCGAGCGAAGCGATCAGGTTACCGAGGGTCGAAATTTCTTTCGCGCGGTTGAGCGCGACATCGTCGGCAGGATGCAGCGCGAACAGCCGCACCTCGGCCTCGGGCCGCGTCACCAGCAGCGCGGCGGTGCCGGACGCGAACGCGTCATCGACGAGCGGCGCGGCGTCGCTCGCCAGCGTCACGATCCGCGCCGCCGGGTGCAGGCGGACGCGAAGGCCGAGCAGCGCGACCTCGTCCTGCCCTGCGAGGTCGGCGAGACGCAGCGCCCCCGCTTCGGCGGCGTTGTAGCATTCGAGCCACGCCCATTCGATCCGCGCGAGGTCGGCGGCGAGCGGGTCGCCCAGCCAGCCCGGAAAATCGCGGCCGATCTCGGGCAGCGCGAGGCGTTCGGCGCCGCTGCTGTCGACGAAGGCACGCGACAGTCGGTTGAATTCGGCCTCACCGAGATAGTCGCGCGTGCGCGGAAACGTCTCTTCGAGCGCGACGAGCCGCGCGTGCGAGATGGTGTTGGCGTGGACGCGCAGCCCGCGCAGCACGGCAGTGTCGTCGCCAGCGAACAATCCGGCGGGCAGATGGTCGGGTCCGTGAAGCAGCGTCGCCGCGATCGCCGCCTGCTCGCGCTCAAGCATCGACCGGCTCGATCAGCGCGTCGGCTTTCGCCGCCTCGGCCATGAGGACGTCATAATCCGGAACGTCGGTGTCCCATTCGACGAGCACCGGCTTCGGCCCCGCGCGCCGCAGGAAGGTCGCGAGCAAGTCCCAGCAGCTCGGGCGGACAGCCGACCCATGATCGTCGATCGCGATCAGCCCGCCCATCTCGTCGTCCTTCACCGCATGGCCGGCGACATGGATCTCGCCCACCAGTGCGGGGTCGAACGCATCGAGCCAGGGAGCAGGATCGAGCCCGAGGTTGAAGGCCGACACCTCGACATTGTTGATGTCGAGCAGCAGGCGGCAGCCGCTGCGACGGCAGAGTTCGTGGAGGAATTGCGCTTCATCCCAGTCACTTTCTGCATAAGCGAGATAGCGCGAGGGATTTTCAATGAGGATGCCCCGGCCGAGCCGGTCCTGCACGCGGGTCACTTCGCCAACGAAATGATCGAGCGCCGCGTTGGTATAGAGGATCGGCAGCAGGTCGGGGAATTTGTCGTCGGGCCCGTTACTCCAGCTCAGATGGTCGGAAACCATCACCGGCTCATAGCGGTCGCACAGCGCCGCGAGCGCTTCCAGCTCGTCGGCGTCGACGCCCGACGCCGAGCCCAGCGACAGGCCGACCGAATGGAAGCTGAGCGGCAGATGGTCCGCAATCGCGGTCAACCAGCGATGCGGTGGCCCGCCCGCGCCGAAGTAATTTTGGGGGTGAACCTCGGCCCAGGCGGGCGCCGCCCCCCGCTCCGCCGCATCGAGCACGTCGGCATAGTGCCGGGATCGAAGCCCTATGCCGGCACGCAGCGGCAGCGAGTGGAGCGGGGGGACGGACAAGATCAGCTCTTCTTGGGAACCGGCTTCGCATTGCCCTTGTGCGCGGTCAGCGTGCCGCCCAGCTTGACGCAAGTGCCCTTGGCGACATTCTTCCAGGCATTGCCCTGATAGTCGACGGTCGAGGTGCCGGCGCAGCTCGTGCCCGGACCCGCCGCGCAATCATTCTTGCCCTTGAGCGAAACGCCGTAGCATTTTTCCTTCGCGCCGTCGGCGGCCGCGGCGGGGGCGGCCATCGTGCCGGCGGCCATGGCAAGGACGGCCGAAGCAGCGAGCGACAGTTTGAGGCTATTCGTCATGGTCTTTACTCCCTTTAAAATGGAAGATGCGGGGGATGGCATCGTCCCTGTTTCGCGCGGGATGGCGGACAGGTTACGCCCTGTGCCATCTTGTCGCCACCTTCATCGCGCAGGGGCGCGCCTCGATCAGGAAAAGAGACGATGAGTGTAGCCTTCCGCCGCGAAAGCGACGACGAGCATAAAGAACCCGAATATGAGCTGCCGATCCCCGTCGGCGCGAACCTCGTGACGCCGCGCGGGCTCCGCCTGCTCGGCGAAGAGGTCGCGCGTCTGGAGGCGGCGATCGCGGCCGAGGGCGAGGAGGAGGCGCGCAAGAAGCTCCAGCGCCAGCTTCGCTACTTTAACACCCGCAAGGCGACCGCCGAGGTGCAGGCACCGGCCGGCGAAGGGCTCGTCGGCATCGGCAGCCGCGTCCGCTATGCGCTGAACGGCACCGAGCGCGCCGTCTCCATCGTCGGGCATGACGAGGCCGACCCGGCCGCGGGGCGCATCGCCTTCACCGCGCCGCTCGGCCGCGCCTTGATGGGCGCCGAAGCCGGTGACATGGTCGAATTCCAGGGCCGCGAGGACGCCATCGAAATCCTCGCCGCCGCCGCCGATCCGGAGGTCATGGCATGAAGGACAAGTTCGAACGCCACAAACAGCCGTGGACGGCCGCCGAGATCGACAAGCTCCACACGCTCGCCAAGAAGGGCATGGCGCTCAAAGCCATCGCAAAGGCGCTGACGCGCAGCGAGGAATCGGTGAAAATCCGCGCCAAGGCGGACGGCCTCCCGATCGCGAAGCTGCGCTAAGGTCCGACATGACAACTTACGACGCCATCGTGCTGGGTGCCGGCGCGGCCGGACTGATGTGCGCCGCGGTCGCGGGCGCGCGCGGACGGCGCGTTCTGCTGCTCGATCATGCCGATCAGGTTGGGAAAAAGATCCTCATCTCGGGCGGCGGGCGTTGCAACTTCACCAATGTGAACACCGCGCCCGACCGCTTTCTCTCGGCGAACCCGCATTTCGCAAAGTCGGCGCTCGCGCGCTACACGCCCGCCGACTTCATCGCGCTCGTGAACGCCTATGGCATCGCGCACCACGAAAAGACGCTCGGCCAGCTCTTCTGCGACGGTTCGGCGAAGCAGGTCGTGGCGATGCTGCTTGAGGAAGCCGCCAAGGGCGGGGTCGATGTCCGCACCGGCCAGCCGGTAAGCGACGTGACGCATGCCGACGGCAAGTTCGGCGTGCGGTTCGGCGACCAGCATTTTACCGCCCTCAGCCTTGTCATCGCGACCGGCGGCCCGTCGATCCCCCAGATGGGTGCGACCGGCTTCGCCTACGATCTCGCGCGCCAGTTCGGCCTCAAGGTCGTCGAACCGCGCCCTGCGCTCGTTCCGTTGACGCTCGGCGGCGACGACGTGCTGTTCCGCGAGCTGTCGGGAATCGCCGCGCCTGTCGAGGCGCGCGCGGGCAAGGCGGCGTTCCGCGAGGCCGCGCTCTTCACGCACAAGGGGCTATCGGGTCCTGCGATCCTCCAGATCAGCAGCTATTGGCGCCACGGCGAGCCTGTAACGATCGACTTCCTGCCCGACGCGCCGTCGGGCTGGCTGCTCGACGCCAAACGCACCCGCCCGCGCAGCACGCTCCGAACCGCACTCGGCGCCGCGCTGCCCGACCGGCTTGCCGAAACGCTCGCCGAACGCCTCGCGCTTCCGGGCGAACTCGCCGCCCAGACCGACCGCAAGCTCGCCGATGCCGAGGCAAGGCTCGCGCGCTGGACCTTCCGCCCCAACGGCACCGAAGGCTTCGCCAAGGCCGAGGTTACCGTGGGGGGAATCTCGACTGCAAACCTATCCTCGCAAACAATGATGGCCAAAACCGTCCCGAACCTCTATGCGGTCGGCGAAGCCGTAGATGTCACAGGGTGGTTAGGCGGCTATAATTTTCAGTGGGCCTGGGCGAGCGGACACGCTGCCGGACAGGTGATTTAAGCCCATTGAGCCCCTTTCTGTCGGCCTGCCACCGCACCGGTGGCCGCCTATATTATTGAGATAAAAATGCCTTTCGAAAATCTTTCCCCCGTCCTTTCGGACGCCCTTGTCGCGCGCGGCTATGAAGCGCTCACCCCCGTCCAGACGCAGGTCACCGAATCGGAAGCCAAGGGCCGCGACCTGCTCGTCTCGGCGCAGACCGGCTCGGGCAAGACCGTGGCCTTCGGCCTCGCCATGGCCGACGAGCTGATCGAGGACGGTCGGCTGCCCTTCGCGACCTCGCCGCTCGCGCTGATCGTCGCGCCGACGCGCGAACTCGCGCTGCAGGTCAGCCGCGAACTCGGCTGGCTCTATGCCAAGGCTGGCGCACGCATCGCGACCTGCGTCGGCGGCATGGACGCCAGCAAGGAGCGCCGCGCGCTAGGACAGGGTGTCCAGATCGTCGTCGGCACCCCGGGGCGTCTGCGCGACCACCTCGAACGCGGCGCGCTCGACCTGACCGCGCTCCGCGTCGCGATCCTCGACGAAGCCGACGAGATGCTCGACATGGGCTTTCGCGACGACCTTGAGGAAATCCTCGACGGCACGCCTGCGACCCGCCGCACACTTCTGTTTTCGGCGACGCTGCCGAAGCCGATCGTCCAGCTCGCCAAGCGGTATCAGCGCGATGCGCTGCGTATCTCGACCGTCGGCGAAGACCGCGGCCACGGCGACATTGCGTATCAGGCGGTGACCGTCGCTCCCGCCGACATCGAGGGTGCCGTGGTCAACCTGCTCCGCCTGCACGATGCCGAGACCGCGATGCTGTTCTGCGCGACGCGCGACAATGTCCGCCGCCTCCACGCCAGCCTCGTCGAACGCGGTTTTGCCGCGGTCGCGCTGTCGGGCGAGCATAGCCAGAATGAGCGCAACGCCGCGCTGCAAGCGCTCCGCGACCGCCGCGCCAAGGTCTGCGTCGCGACCGACGTCGCCGCGCGCGGCATCGATCTGCCGACGCTCAGCCTTGTCATCCACGTCGAAATTCCGCGCGACGCCGAAGCCCTCCAGCACCGGTCGGGCCGCACCGGCCGCGCGGGCAAAAAGGGCACCGCGGTCATCATCGTCCCCTATCCGCGCCGCCGCCGCGTCGACGGGATGCTGCGCGGTGCGCGGATCAACGCCGAATGGATGGACGCGCCGACCGCGGCCGACGTGCGCAAGCGCGATCAGGAACGGCTGATGGAAAAGCTGCTCACGCCGGTCGAGCATGAGCCCGAGGATATCGAACTCGCGCAGCGCCTGATGGCCGAGCGCACCCCCGAAGACATCGCCGCGTCGCTGGTGCAGGCGCACCGCGCGCTGATGCCGCCGCCCGAGGACCTGCTCGACAATGGCCCGCGCGGCCGCGACGCCGCAGGCCGCCCCGAACGTGGCGAGCGCTTCGAGCGTCCGGACCGCGGCAGCGGCGACCGCCGCGACGGCTTCGAGGACAGCGTCTGGTTCCGGCTCAACATCGGCCGCCACCAGAATGCCGATCCGCGATGGATCCTGCCCCTGCTCTGCCGCCGCGGCCATGTGAGCAAGAACGAGATCGGCGCGATCCGCATCGGGCCGAAGGAAACGATGTTCAATATTCCGCGCGCGATCGCCGACCGCTTTGCCGAGGCGGTGGTGCGCAGCGCGAACGAGGATGGCGAGGACGACAGCGGCGTGTCGATCACGCCCGCACCCGACGGCCCGACCTATCCGCCGCGCCGCGACAAGAGCCCGCGCGACAAGGGTCCACGCGACGGCGCTCCGCGCAGCACGCTTGGCCGCGCGCCCGGCGGCGACCGCAGCTTCGGCGACCGCGCCGGACCGCGCGGTCCCGGTGGGCCTGGCGGCAACGATCGCTACAAACCCAAGCCCTACGGCCAGCGCAGCCCGCGCCGTTCGAAATAGCCGTCATTGCGACCCCGGCGAAAGCCGGGGAAAGCAATCCAGAGCGGCCCTGCGCAACTCTGGATTGCTTCGTCGCCTTCGATTCCTCGCAATGACGGGGTCGATGAACAACTTGCCCTTGCACTCCCCGCCCCAGCCCACCAGATGGGCCGGACAGCAGGAGAGCGGCGCATGCAGGCGATCGAGGCGTTCATCGAAACGCAGGGCGGACCCGAGGTCATCGACTGGCGCGAGGTCACGCTCGGCGATCCCGGCCCCGGCCAGGTGCTCGTGCGGCAGACCGCGGTCGGCCTGAACTACATCGACATCTATCACCGCGACGGCACTTATCCGGTCGAGCTTCCTAGCGGTCTCGGGCTCGAAGCGGCAGGGGAAGTCATCGCGGTCGGTGCCGACGTTCACGGTTTGAAACCCGGCGACCGCGTTGCGACCTTCGGGCCGCAGCGCAATGCTTATGCGTCAGCACGGCTCGTTCCCGCGGCATCGCTCTTCAAACTCCCGCCCGGCATCGACGACGAGACCGCCGCCGCCGCGCTGCTCAAGGCCGCGACCGTCGAAGCGCTCGTCGAACGCTGCGCCAAGGTCGAGGCCGGCTGGCCCGTCCTCGTCCATGCCGCGGCCGGCGGGGTGGGGCTGATCCTCGTGCAATGGCTGAAGGCGATCGGCGCGACCGTCATCGGCACGGTCAGCACCGAAGCCAAGGAACATGCCGCGCGCGAAGCCGGCGCCGACCATGTCATCCGGTACAAGACCGACGAGGTCGCCGCGCACGTCCGCGAGATCACCGACGGCCAAGGCGTGCCCGTCACCTTCGACGGGATCGGCATGGCGACCTGGGCAATCTCGCTCAAGGCCACGGCGCGGCGCGGGCTGATCGTGAGCTATGGCAATGCCGGCGGGGCGGTGACGGGGGTCAACCTCGGCGTCCTGGCGCAGCACGGCTCGCAATTCGTCACCCGCCCGACCTTGTTCGATTATTATCTCCATCCCGGCGAGCGCGCCGCCGGCGCGGCGCGCGTGTTCGAGATGGTCGAAAGCGGCGCGGTGAAAATCACGGTCGGGCAGCGCTATTCGCTGCAGGATGCCGCGCGCGCGCACGCCGATCTCGAAGCCGGGCGCACGACGGGGTCGAGCCTGCTGATTCCGGAACATTCCTAGATCTCCGTTCGTGTCGAGCGAAGTCGAGACACCGCTCGGCAGCGCACGCCTTCAAGGCATCTCGACTTCGCTCGATGCGAACGGACTTTTACAGATGCTTACGCCTTCAACCGCTCCGCGTGCCACGCGACATGCTCGGCCATGAAGGTCGAGATGAAATAATAGCTGTGGTCGTACCCCGGCTGCATCCGGATTTCGGCCTTCTGCCCGTTGCGCTCGCACGCCTCGACAAGCAGTCCGGTCTTCAGCTGTTCGACAAGGAAATTGTCGGCCTCGCCCTGATCGACGAGCAGGTCGGGAACGCGAAGCCCCTGATCGAGCAGCGCGCACGCGTCATAGGCATGCCAGTCCTCGCGGTCGTCGCCCAGATAGCCGCCGAGCGCCTTCTCGCCCCACGGGCATTGCGACGGCGCAGCGATCGGCGAGAAGGCCGACACCGAGCGGAAGCGGTCCTGGTTGCGCAGCCCAATCGTCAGCGCGCCGTGGCCGCCCATCGAATGGCCGGTGATCGCCTGCCGCGTCAGATCGGCGCTGGCGAAATTGCGGAGCACCAGCGACGGCAGTTCGTCCTCAATGTACGACCGCATCCGGTAATTCTTCGCCCAGGGCTCCTCGGTCGCATCGACATAAAAGCCGGCCCCGAGCCCGAAGTCATAGGCTTCGTCGGGATCGTCGGGCACGCCTTCGCCGCGCGGGCTGGTATCGGGGGCGATGAAGATCACCCCATGCTCGGCGCAGGCGGCGCGATACTCGCCCTTCTCCATCACATTGGCGTGGGTGCAGGTCAGCCCCGACAGATACCAGAGCACCGGCAGCTTGGCGCCGGGCGCATGATCGGGCACGAAGACCGCAAAGATCATGTCGGTGCCGGTAACGGTGCTCGCGTGCTTGTACACGCCCTGCGTGCCGCCATGGCTGCGATTGGTGGAGAGGGTTTCGATAGGCATGGGCGCCTTGTGGCGCGCGTCAGCGAACGGCGCAACCCCGCCGTCCTTGCGGACGACGGGGCCGGACGAAATTTGGAGTCGATCAGATTTGCGCGAAGCCGCCGTCGACGAACAACTCGGCGCCGTTGACATAGCTCGACGCATCGGAGGCGAGGAACACCGCGACCTTGCCGATTTCGCGCGGATCGGCGAGGCGACCGAGCGGGATGCCGGCGGCCAAACCGCTTTCGAAGCCGTGCCATTCTTCCTCACTCGCCGTCAGTCCCTTGAGGCCGGGGGTCGTCGTCGCGCCCGGCGCGATGACATTGACGCGGATCTTGCGCTCCTTGAGGTCGAGGATCCAGTGGCGCGCGAAGTTGCGGATCGCGGCCTTCGTCGCGCCATAGACGCTGAACGCCGGCAGCGCCTTGATTGCGCTGGTCGAGCCGGTGAGGATGATCGAAGCACCGTCGCGGAGCAGCGGCAGCGCCTTCTGCACCGTGAACAATGTCGCCTTGACGTTCAGGCCAAAGGTGCGGTCGAACTCTTCCTCGGTGATCGCACCAAGCGGCTGGAACGCACCGCCGCCGGCATTGGCAACGAGGATGTCGATCGGCGCGCCATGCTGCTGGACGACGTCATACAGCCGGTCGAGGTCGGCGAAGCTGGTGACGTCGCCCTGCACGCCGACCGCGCCATGGCCGATCGCCTTCACCGCCGCGTCGAGTTCTTCCTGGCGGCGGCCGGTGACGAACACCTTGGCGCCCTGTTCGGCGAGTTCCTGCGCGATGCCGAGGCCGATGCCGCTGTTGCCGCCGGTCACGACAGCCACTTTGTCTTTGAGATCATAAGTCATGGTCATTCTCCTTTTTCGGGGCGGCGAACGGTTCGCTATCCGATGTGCAGGAGATAAATCCGGGACGATCCGACCTGTAGTCGGCAATATTGACACTTATCGTTCCATCAATAGAACGATGTTATGCAAGACCTCAACGATTTGCGCTATTTCGACGCGGTGGTGACACACGGCGGCTTCGCGCCCGCAGGCCGCGCGCTGCGCCTCCCCAAGTCGAAGCTCAGCCGACGGATCGCGGCTCTGGAAGAGCGGCTGGGAGCCCGCCTGATCGAACGCTCGTCGCGGCGCTTCCGCGTCACCGACATCGGCCTTGCCTTCCACGCACAGGCGCAGCAGGCGGTCGCCGCCGCCGAGCGCGCCGAGGCGCTGGTCGAGGCGAGCCTCAGCGAACCGAGGGGCACGGTCCGCATGTCCTGCCCGACGGGGCTCGTGTCGATCGTCGCCGACATGCTGCCCGACTTTCTTGCCCTCTACCCCAAGGGCCATGTCCAGATTGTCGCGGCCGACCGGCCGGTCAACATCATCGCCGAGCGGATCGACGTCGCGCTCCGCGTCCGCGTCAGGCTCGACAGCGATGCCGCGCTCACCATGCGCACGCTGGCACACAGCCGCCGTATCCTGATCGCCAGCCCTCCACTCGCCAACCGCATTGCCGGGCGCGGGATCGATGTGCTGGGCGAGGTGCCGACGCTCAGCTCGTCGGGTGAAGACGGCGAAGTGATCTGGCGGCTCGAGGGGCCCGGGGGCACAGTCGAGAATGTCCGCCATACCCCCCGCCTCAGCTGCGGCGATTTCATCGCGATCCGCACCGCCGCGCTCGCCGGCCTCGGTGTCGCGATGCTGCCCGATCACGCCTGCGCGGCCGAGCTGCGGGCGGGCACACTCGTCCATGTGCTGCCTGAATGGCGCAGCGAGGACGGCATCGTCCACCTTGTCTTCACCACACGCACCGGCCTGCCGCCGCTCGTCCGCGCGTGGATAGATCATCTGGCGAAGGGGTTCAAAAACCCCGAACTGTTCAGCAAGCGCTAGGCGGCCTGAACGGGGATCGCTGCTACGAGCGGGGCATGGCCCCAATGGCGCAGCAGCGTAAGGATCGCATTCCCCGAAAGCCCGAGCGTGCCCGTATTACGCAATGGGTGGACGTTCACGGTATCGGCCGCGGCCAGCCCTTCGTCGAGGACTACCGTGATTGCGCCCGGTTCGGCATTGATAGCGGCGAGCGGCGTGACCGACCCCGGCGCGATGCCGAGCAAGCGCGCCATGTCCTCGGCCTTGCCGAAACTGACGCGCTTGCTGCCCATCGCGGCGGGCAAGGCCTTGAGGTCGACGCGCGCCTCCGAGGGCACGGTGACGAGCCAGAATGCGCCGCCATTATCCTTCAGAAACAGGTTCTTCGTATGCGCGCCCGGTATCGCGGCATTCACCGCATCGCTCTCGGCGACGGTGAACACCGCGACATGCTCATAGGCTGCGAAGGGGATTGCGAGCGCATTCAAATCGTCCAGCAATCCCGCTTCGCCACGCATCGCGATCACATGCGCTTGAGCGCACAGATCTTGTTGCCGGCGGGGTCGCGCAGATAGGCCAGATACATGCTGCCCATTTCGCTGGTGCGGATACCCGGCGGATCTTCGCAGGTCTTGCCGCCATTCGCGACGCCTGCCGCGTGCCAGGCGTCGCCCTGTTCGGGCGATTCGACCGCGAAGCCGATCGTGCCGCCATTGGCATGGCACGCGGGCTCGCCATTGATCGGCACCGAAACGCCGAAGATGCCAGTCTTGCTCATATAGAACAGCCGGCCCTTTGGATCGATGACGCCTTCCGGCCCACCCAGCGCTGCGAAAAGCGCATCATAGAATTTCTTGGATGCGGCGATGTCGTTGGACCCCACCATGACGTGACTGAACATTTTTCTCTCCCTTTACGTTGCGAATCGATACTGAAACTGTGCCAGCCTCGTCAGCGAAATACCACCGTCTTGCGGCCATCGATCAGCACGCGCTGTTCGGCAACCCAACGCACCGCGCGCGCCAGCACCTGCGCCTCGACGTCGCGGCCGATACGGATCAGTTCGTCGACCCCGTCGCGATGGTCGACGCGCTCGACCGCCTGCTCGATGATCGGCCCCTCGTCGAGGTCGCTCGTCACGAAATGCGCGGTCGCGCCGATCAGCTTCACCCCGCGCTCCTGCGCGCGGTGATAGGGCTTCGCGCCCTTGAAGCCCGGCAGGAAGCTGTGGTGGATGTTGATGCAGCGTCCGGCGAGCGTCGCCGACAGATCCTGCGACAACACCTGCATATAGCGCGCGAGCACCAGATATTCGGCGCCGCCGCGCGCCATGACGTCGAGGATCGCCGCTTCCTGATCGGCACGGTTCGCGTCGCTGACGGGCAGATAATGGAAGGGCACGCCGTGCCATTCGGAAAGGCGGCGCAGATGTTCGTGGTTCGATACCACGGCGACGATGTCGATCGCGAGGTTGCCGGTCGACCAGCGGTGGAGCAGGTCGTTGAGACAGTGGCTGCCCTGCGATACCGCGATCACGAAGCGCGGCTTGACCGCGGCGTCGCTGATCCGCGCGTCCATGCCGAAGCGATCGACGATCGGCGCGAAGGCTTCCTGCACGCCCGCAAAGGCGGCCGGAAAACGCGGCCCCGCACCGCGGAACTCGACGCGCATGAAGAAGCGCCCCGAATCGAGGTCGGCATATTGCTGGCTGTCGAGGATGAAGCCGTCGCGCTCCGCGAGCAGCCCCGTCACCGCGGCGACGATGCCCACCGCATCGACACAGCTGAAGGTCAGGACATAAGGTCCGGTCAAAACATGCGCTCCCTTCGCTCAATAATGCCGTGTGCCCCCGCGAAGGCGGGGGTCCATCATCCGCCCGTGCCATTTGGTACCATTCGGAGATGGGTCCCCGCCTTCACGGGGACACACCAGCTTATGGCCGCTTCGGCGCGCGCTTCAATAAACCACCACGCTGCGGATGCTTTCCCCCGCATGCATCAGGTCGAACCCCTTGTTGATATCCTCCAGCCCCATGACGTGCGTGATCATCGGGTCGATCTCGATCTTGCCCTGCATATACATGTCGACGATCTTGGGCACGTCGGTCCGGCCCTTGGCGCCGCCGAACGCGGTGCCGCGCCAGTTGCGGCCGGTGACGAGCTGGAACGGCCGCGTCGCAATCTCCTTGCCCGCCTCGGCAACGCCGATGATGATCGAAGTGCCCCAGCCGCGGTGGCAGGCTTCCAATGCGGTGCGCATCACTTCGGTGTTTCCGGTGGCGTCGAAGGTGTAATCGGCGCCGCCGACGGTCATCTGGACGATCGCCGCGACCGTGTCTTCGCGGCTCATGCCCTTGCTATTGAGGAAGTCGGTCATCCCGAACTTGCGGCCCCATTCCTCGCGGTCCGGGTTGATATCGACGCCGATGATCTGGTTGGCACCCGCAAGCCGCGCGCCCTGGATCACGTTGAGGCCGATGCCGCCCAGCCCGAAGACGACGACATTGTCGCCGACCTGAACCTTCGCGGTGTTGATCACCGCGCCGACCCCGGTGGTCACGCCGCAGCCGATATAGCAGCTCGACTGGAACGGCGCGTCCTCGCGGATCTTGGCGACCGCGATCTCGGGCAGCACGGTGAAGTTCGAAAAGGTGGAGCAGCCCATATAATGGAAGATCGGCTGCCCCTTGTACGAAAAGCGCGTCGTGCCGTCGGGCATCAGCCCCTTGCCTTGGGTCGCGCGGATCGCGGTGCAGAGGTTGGTCTTGCCCGAAAGGCAGCTTTTGCACTGGCGGCATTCGGGGGTGTAGAGCGGGATGACATGGTCGCCGGGGACGACGCTCGTCACGCCCGCGCCGACCTCGCGCACGACGCCCGCGCCCTCATGCCCCAGCACGCTCGGGAAGATGCCCTCGCTGTCGAAGCCGTCGAGCGTATAGGCGTCGGTATGGCAGATGCCCGTCGCCATGATCTCGACCAGCACCTCGCCCGCCTTCGGGCCTTCCAAATCGAGTTCGACGATTTCGAGCGGCTTCTTCGCTTCGAATGCGACGGCGGCGCGGGTCTTCATAGCGGGTCTCCTTCTCGGGCGCTCCAATCAGGCAAATGGGGCTGCAATGCAAGATGCGAGGGTCGCGTTCCCAACCTTCGTCATGCTGAACTCGTTTCAGCATCCATGGCCCGGCGCTCGCCAGTCAACGCGGCGCCAGTTGTTTTTCACACAAAGACACAAAGAGGAAGGCTGGGGCCGGCAAGCTCTTCATTTGGTCAACGGTGCGTCTGGTCGCACCGTCGCGAAGGAAACCGCTTTGCGTTCGGCGCGGCATCTTTGTGTCTTTGTGTGAACAAAAAAGGCACAGGATCGGAGGACAAGTCCCGCCGTGGACCCTGAACCAAGTTCAGGGAGACGATGATTGAAACGCGGCACGTCGGCCAACATCCCCACCCCTTTCGTCACCCTCGAACGAGACACGTGGCTCGTTCGACTTGATCCGGGGCCCATGACTTCAGCGCCGCAATGGATCCCGGATCAAGTCCGGGATGACGATGCACGAGAGGGCGCGCCCGGATCGCTCCTCGATCTCCTTCTCCACAGGAGGAGTCAGTCCGGGCGGTCTATCCCTAGCGCCGCCACCTGCTGCCGAAGATGCGGCTGCTGATCGACAAGTTGCGCTGGGGATGCCGGGGGGTGTTGCGGCAGAGTCGGCTCAAATTTAAGCCAACGACCTATTTGGCGACATCGGCAGCCGGCGGGTCCGGCAGTACAGTCGGAGAGACGAACGGGAGAGAAAACCAGTACCCGTCTTTCGACTGATAGTTAATGATACAATCGCTCTGTTTGCCGATCCGCGAATCCGCCCATACCATCCCTAGGGTGATTACTTTTCTTATCTCGACCTCGGAACTTCCGGCGGTCGCAAACCGCCCTTCGCGCGCAGGCTTTTCCGCAGCACTTCGAGACAATTCGCCCGAACGCAAATTGCAGGCCGTTTCGACTTCGGCAATTGCGTCCTCACGCGCGGAGCGTGTGTCACACCCTGCAATCGCAAATGCGACAAAGGCAAAGCATATGCTAGATTTCATGCCGCGCCTTCCTCGTTTTGTGACTCAGCTGATATCATAGGCAGTGACTACTTAACGACCGATACTCAACACTCCACCACACTAACCGCCAGCCCGCCCTTCGACGTTTCCTTATACTTATCCCGCATATCCCGCCCCGTCTGCAGCATCGTCGCGATCACCGTGTCGAGGCTCACCACGTGCGTCCCGTCGCCGATCATCGCGATGCGGCTCGCGTCGATCGCCTTGATCGCGCCCATCGCGTTGCGCTCGATACACGGGATCTGCACGAGGCCGCCGATGGGATCGCAGGTGAGGCCGAGGTTGTGCTCCATGCCGATCTCGGCGGCGTTTTCGACCTGCGCGTTGGTGCCGCCGAGCGCCGCGGTCAGCCCCGCCGCCGCCATCGAGCAGGCGACGCCGACCTCGCCCTGGCAGCCGACCTCGGCGCCCGAGATGCTGGCATTGCGTTTGTAGAGCGCGCCGACCGCGCCCGCGGCGAGCAGGAAGGTGCGCACCCCCGCCGCGTCGCCGCGATAGCTGCGCCGGTAATAGCGGATCACCGCCGGGATGATCCCCGCCGCACCGTTGGTCGGCGCGGTGACGACCTTGCCGCCCGCGGCATTCTCTTCGTTCACCGCCATCGCCCACAGGTTGATCCAGTCCATCATCGCCATCGGATCGGACAGATTCTGTTCGTGCCGTGCGCGGATGTCGGCGGCGATCTGCGGCGCGCGGCGTTTGACCTTGAGCCCACCGGGCAGGATCCCGGTGCTGCAACAGCCCGCGTCGATGGAGGCATCCATCGCACCCGCGATCGCGTCGAGCCCGGCGTTCACCTCGTCGAGGCTGCGATGCACCAACTCGTTGTCGAGCATCATTTCGGCAAAGCTCTTGCCCGACGCCGCGCCCATTTCGAGCAGGTCGGCGCCCGAGGTGAAGGCGAAGGGCAGTTCGACCTCGTCCTCGGCGCCGCGGCTGTTGCGCCCCGCCTCGTCCTCATCGACGACAAAACCGCCGCCGATCGAGAAATACATGCGCTTGGCAAGGATCTCGCCGTCGCCGGCGCGCGCGGAAAAACTGACGGCATTGCTGTGGAACGGCTGGCGCTGGCGCATCTGGAAATGCAGGTCGTTTTTCGGCTGGAACCGAACGCGCTGGCGGCCGAGCAGATAGAGGAAGCCTTCACCCTCGGCCCGGTCCCAATGCGCCTTGATCGCGGCGAGGCTGGTCGAGGCGGGAATTTCGCCCGCAAGACCGGCGACCACCGCAGTGTCCGCGGCGTGGCCCTTCCCGGTCAGCGCAAGCGAGCCGTAGAGGTCGGCCTCGACATGCACGGTCTTTGTCAGCAGTGCCTGTTCGTCGAGCCACACGGTGAACCGCCGCGCGGCGACCATCGGCCCGACCGTATGCGAGCTCGAGGGACCGACACCGATTTTGAAAAGTTCGAACAGGCTGATCGTCATGGCGGCGCTATAGGCGAGGAGACAGCGTGACGATAGCGGCCAAAGCTGCCGCCAAAAATCTGTGTTCCCCCGCGAAGGCGGGGGCCCATCATCGGTCCGCGCTATTTGGAGCCCACAGGAGATGGGTCCCCGCCTTCGCGGGGACACACGATCTTCTTCATGGGCAAATTACGCCGGATAGGTCCAGGTCGTCTCGCGCGCGAGATTCTCCGCCGCGAAGTCCCAGTTGAGCAGTTCGTCGACCACCGCGTCGACATAGGCCGGGCGCAGGTTCTTGCGATCGATGTAATAGGCATGTTCCCACACGTCGATCACCAGCAGCGGCTTGATCCCCGCGGTCAGTTCGGTGCCCGCATCGTGCGTGTCGGTGACCGACAGCTTGCCGTCCTTGGCGACCAGCCACGCCCAGCCCGAGGCGAAATGGTTGACCGCCGTCTCCTTGAGCTTCTTCTTGAGATCGTCCAGCGAGCCAAAATCGCGCTCGATCGCAGCGGCAAGATCGCCTGCGGGCGCAGTCTTGGTCGGGCTCAGGCTTTCCCAATAAAAGGCGTGGTTCCACGACTGCGCCGAATTGTTGAACAGGCCCTTGTTGCCCGATCCTTCGGCGTGGTGGACGATTTCCTCGAGGCTCTTGTCGGCGAGTTCGGTGCCCTCGATCGCGGCATTGACCTTGTCGACATAGGTCTTGTGATGCTTGCCATGATGCGTCGCGAGCGTGTCGGCCGAGATATGCGGTTCGAGGGCATCCTGGGCGTAGGGCAGCGGGGGGAAAGCGATGGTCATGGCAGTCTCCATTTTATTTTTGAGGGTGTTTGCGGGCTTAAACTCGGGATCGCGCGGGTGGGTTGCAAGGTCATGACGGGGAAAATTTCTTGGTCCAATCGATGACGTTGGCATCCTCGTGATCCCGAGCCGACGTTTCTATCCTCGTCATCCCGGACTTGATCCGGGATGACGCGACGGGGGGAGCTAAGTCACCATCGCTTGCAGCGTCGCGATCCGGTCGGCCTCCTCGGCAGGCTTGTCGCGCCGGATGCGCGAAATGCGCGGGAAGCGCATCGCGACCCCCGATTTGTGGCGCTTCGACGCATGGATCGAGTCGAACGCGACTTCGAGCACGAGCGACTTTTCGACCTCGCGCACCGGGCCGAAGCGGTTCAGCGTGTTGTCGCGCACGAACTTGTCGAGCCACTTCAATTCCTCGTCGGTGAAGCCCGAATAGGCCTTGCCCACCGGGAGCAATTCGCCCGCGTCGGACCAGCAGCCGAATGTATAGTCCGAATAGAAGCTCGCGCGGCGGCCGTTGCCACGCTGGGCATACATCATCACGCAGTCGGCGGTGAGTGGGTCGCGTTTCCACTTGTACCAGAGCCCCGCGCGGCGCCCCGCGACATAAGGCGCATCGCGTCGCTTGAGCATCACGCCCTCGATCGCCGCATCGCGCGCGCCGGCGCGCCGCTCGGCGAGGTCGTCGAAATCGGTCGCGTCGATCACCTGCGACAGGTCGAAATGGCTGGCGGCGAGGCGCGGCATGAACGCCTCCAGTTGCCGCCGCCGCTCGGTCCACGGCAGGCCGCGCAGATCCTCGCCATCAACGCTCAGCAAGTCATAGACGCGCACAAACGCCGGATAGTCGGCGAGCATCTTTTTCGACACCGTCTTGCGCCCGAGCCGCTGTTGCAACGCGTTGAAGCTCGCTGCCTCACCCCCCTGAACTTCACCGCGCACGAGCAATTCGCCGTCGATCACCGCATCCTGATCGAACGCCGCGACCAGTTCGGGAAACGCCCCGCTGATCTCCTCGCCGCCGCGGCTGTAGACGCGCGTCTCTCCGCCACCGCGCACGATCTGGACGCGGATGCCGTCCCATTTCCATTCGGCGGCATAGTCGGCGAGGTCGACGCTTTCTTCTTCCAATGGATGCGCGAGCATGAAGGGGCGAAAGAAGGCGACGTCCTTGAGATCGGGGCGCTCCGCCCTGCCCTCGCCCCACGCGAAGAGTGGCGCATAGGGCGGCGGGATCGCGTGCCACAGCTCCTCGACATCGTCGACCGGCACATCGAACGCCTGCGCGAACGCCTGCTTCGCAAGCCGCGCCGACACCCCGACGCGCATCCCGCCGAGCGCGAGCTTGAGCAGCGCATAGCGCCCGTCGGCATCGAGCCGGTCGAGCAACGAGGCGACGACCGCAGGCGCATCGCTGCGGCTCGCGGCGGCGAGGGCATCCACGGCAGCCGATACGCTGAGATCGGCTTTCGCGCCCGGCGCGTCGGGCCACAGCAGCGCCGCCGTCTCCGCCGTATCGCCGACGAAATGCCGCGACAGGCGAAACAACTCCTCATCGACCCGCGTCGCAAGCAGGGTCCGCACCGTCCCCGCCTTCACCGCCGGAAAATCGAGGCTCTCGGTCAGCGCCGCGATCGCCCAGCCCCGATCGGGGTCGGGCGTATGCCGCAAATAATCGACGATCAGCGCGAGCTTGCTGTTGCGCGAGCGCGTGTAGATCAGCCGGTCGATCAGGGCCGCGAAGCGCTTCACGCCTCCTCCTCCAGATCGCGCCCGACGAGGTGCAGCGCGCGCGCCTTGCGCTGCGTCAGCTCGCACCAGCGCAGCAGCCCATCCTCGCTGCCGTGGGTGATCCAGCTTTCCCTGGGGTTCACTTCGGCAATCGTCGTGGTCAGTTCATCCCAGTCGGCATGATCCGAAATCACCAGCGGCAGTTCGACCATCCGCTGCCGCGCACGCTGGCGCACGCGCATCCAGCCCGACGCCATCGCGGTCACCGGATCGGGCAGCCGCCGCGACCAGCGGTCGCCCAGCGCCGACGGCGGCGCCAGGACGATCTGCCCCGCCATCTCGGCCTTGCCGGTTTCCGAAACGAGCCGCAGTTCGCCCAAATCGACGCCGTGCAGCGCATAGAGCTGACACATGCGTTCAAGCGCGCCGTGGATGTAGATTGGTGCATCCCAGCCCGCTCCGCGCAATTCGGCGATCACCCGCTGCGCCTTGCCGAGCGCATAGGCGCCGACGAGCACCGAACGATCGGGTTCGGCGCGCACTGCGCCGATCAGCTTGGCGATCTCGTCGCCCGTCGGCGGATGGCGGAACACCGGCAGGCCGAACGTCGCCTCGGTGACGAAGATATCGCACGGCACGACCTCGAAGGGCGCGCAGGTCGGGTCGGGCCGCCGCTTGTAATCGCCGGTGACGACGATCCGTTCGCCCGCATATTCCATCAAGATCTGCGCGCTACCGAGGACGTGGCCGGCCGGATGGAAAGAAAAGCGCACCCCGCCGCGCTCGAACCCGTCGCCATAAACGAACGCCTGATTGTGGCTCGCCTCGGCATCGACGCCGTAGCGCAGCGCCATGATCGCCAGCGTCTCCGGCGTTGCGAACACCGACCCGTGACCGCTGCGCGCGTGGTCGGCATGCCCATGCGTCACCGCGGCGCGCTCGACCGGACGCGACGGATCGATCCACAGGTCGGCGGGCTTGACGTAAATGCCGCTCGAATGCGGCTCGATCCAGGTCCTGGCCTTGGCCATCAGGCAGCAAGTTTCCGCGCGCGGATCAGGTCGGCGACGAACATCGCCCGCTCCTCAGCAGCGCGTTCGCGATCGGGCAAGCGAAGAAGGAAGGACGGGTGGATCGTCGCGACCAGTTTCGAACCTCCCGCCAGTTCATGCACCGCGCCGCGCATCGACTTGATGCTCGCGCTCTTGCCCGTCACCCCACGCAGCGCGCTGGCGCCGAGAGTGACGATCAGCTCGGGCCGAACGAAGGCGCGCTCCTTGTCGAGCCACCAGCGGCAGATGTCGATCTCGCCCGTCGTCGGGTTCTGATGCAGCCGCCTTTTGCCGCGCGGCTCGAATTTGAAATGCTTGACCGCGTTGGTGAGGAACAATCGCGTGCGGTCGAGCCCCGCTTCCTCCAGCGCTTCGTTCAACACCTGCCCAGCCGACCCGACGAACGGCCGCCCCTGCAAATCCTCCTGATCCCCCGGCTGTTCACCGACGACCATGATCCGCGCACGCTCCGGCCCCTCGCCCGTCACGCCCTGCGTCGCGTTACACCCGATGGGGCAGCGCGTGCAGCGGTCGACCGCGCGCGCGACGTCCGCCAGCGTCTTGACATCGTCATCGAGGAGCAAGTCTTCGGGCACGCGCGTCCGCCATTTGTCGGTCAAAGGGTTCGCCATCGAAACGGCCGCTTCGCGCATGCGTTCCACCCGCGCTTCGGCGCCCGCGAGCAGCGGCGCGATATCCTGCGCCTCGGGAAGGTTCTTCCAGTATTTCTTCGGCATCTCGGCGCGCATCGCCTCGATCTTGATCCGCGCGGGGTTGAAGATCGCGGCATAATAGGTGCGCCACTGATCCTCGACGATATCGCTGTCGGGCACCTCGTCCTTCGTCCCGCCGGGGCCATAGATCAGTTTCTCATCCTGCCAGATCGCGCGCGCATCGGGCGTCACGATCGCCCAGTCCATGCCGTAGAAGCGCCGCTGGAAGAAGGGCGCCGTGAGCCGCAGGATGCGATGCGTCGGCTCGAACCACGCGGCGAAACTCTCGCGCCCCGCCTCTTCGCCTAAGCGCCGAAAGCGAACGAAGGCGTGCATCTTGTGCACATCGCGGCGGATCGCCTTGTCGGCCTTGCGCAGCCAGTCGACCTCGGCGTCGGTCGTCCGCGCGAGCAACTGCCGGTCGCGCGCTGCGCGCCAGATGATGCGATAGAGCCGTGCGGGAGTTTCCGGGTCGCGATGGCAGATGACGCGCTCCGCGACCTCGAGCAGTTCGCGCGGCAGCGACACCGCGCCCGCTGGCGCTGCCACTGCCTCGTCGCCGAACAGCGACGCGCCTTCGGCGCTGCCGCGCCAGCTCACCTCGTCCGGCGCAATGCCGCCCGCAAGCAAACCCCGCGCCGCGCTCCGCCACTCGGCGAAGTCGCCGGGCACTTTCAGGACCACTTCCCTCACAGCGCGAGCGCCAGCTGCTCCGCTGGCGGCGCGAAGCGGGCGCGGAGGTCGGCGCTGTCGGTGAGCTTGCCCGGCCGCCAGTCGGGCGTCACGATGAAGGGCAGGACCTTCTTCACCGATGCGGTCAGCTTAGCGAGATCGCCGAGCCTGAGCTTGCCCAGCCGCCGCGCAGCGACGATGTGGTCGACGGCGCGCGTCCCCAGCCCCGGCACGCGCAACAACAATTCGCGCGGCGCGCGGTTGATATCGACAGGAAACGCCTCGCGCCGCTGGAGCGCCCATGCGAGCTTGGGATCGATCGCGAGATCGAGCATTCCCCCGCGCGCGCCTTCCATGATTTCGGCGCGCTCGAAACCATAAAAGCGCAGCAACCAGTCGGCCTGATAGAGCCGGTGCTCGCGCATCAGCGGCGGGCGGACGGGCGGCAGGTCTTGGCTGGCATCGGGGATCGGGCTGTACGCCGAATAATAGACGCGGCGGAGCCGGTATCCCGAATAGAGGTTCGTCGCGGTCTTGAGGATGTCGTCGTCGCGCGACGCGTCGGCGCCGACGATCATCTGCGTCGATTGCCCCGCGGGCGCGAAGCGCGGCGGCATCGCCTTGCCGATCAGCCGGCTCTTCGCCGCCTCGACCGCATCTTCGGCGCCGACGCGCACCGACGCCATGGTCTTGCGGATCGTCTCGGGCTTTTTCTCGGGCGCGAAGCTCGACAGGCCCTCCTCGGTCGGGAGCTCGACATTGGTCGAGAGGCGGTCGGCATAGAGCCCCGCCAGCGCGATCAGGCCGGGATCGGCGCCCGCGATCGTCTTCAGATGGATGTAGCCGCCAAAGCGATGCTCCTCGCGCAGGATGCGCGCGACCTCGACAAGCTGCTCCATCGTATAATCTTCGGACCGGATGATGCCCGACGACAGGAACAGTCCTTCGATATAGTTGCGCTTGTAAAAATCGAGCGTCAGCCGGACGACCTCCTGCGGGCTGAAGCGCGCGCGCTCGACATTACTCGACGCGCGGTTGATGCAGAAACGGCAGTCGTAGATACAGAAATTGGTCAGCAGGATCTTGAGCAGCGAAATGCACCGCCCGTCGGGCGCGTAACTGTGGCAAATGCCCATGCCCTCGGTCGACCCGATAGCTTTCGTGCCGACCGAATCGCGCCTCACGGTCCCCGACGACGCGCAGGACGCATCATATTTCGCCGCATCGGCCAGCACCGCCAGCTTTTCTAGAATCGGTTTCGCGGACATGGCCCATGCCTAGCATGAGAACATAGAAAGAACAAATCGATCGGGTCGCGCTTGTCGCGCTTATGCCTCGCGCCAACGTGCGGGCAAGGTGATGTCGACGACCAGCCCGTCCGGTTTCCAGTCGCGCTCAATCGTGCCGCCCAGATTATTCTTCACGCTGCGCTCCATCAGCAGCGTGCCGAAGCTGGTCCGTTCGGGCTCGGCGACCGTCAGTGCGCCGCCGCTTTCGGCCCAGGTCAGGTGGAACAGGCGCGGGTCGCTGCCTTCGGGATCCTGCGACCAGTTCACGTCGACCTGCCCGTCGGCGCCGGTCAGCGCACCATGCTTCACCGCATTGGTCGCAAGTTCGTTGAACAGCAGGGCCATCGCGACAAGTGCATTTTCGGGCAGCAGCAGATCCGGGCCCGACCAGCGGATGCGCGGGAAGCTTGCCTCGACCTCGCGCAGCAGCGCGTGCATCGACCCGGTCATGAAATTGGCGCCGAGCAACACATTCTGCGCGCGGTTGAGCGCGTCGAGGCGGCTGCTGATCCGTTCGACATAATCGTCGACATCGCGCGCGGCGTGGCGGCTCAGCGAGATGATGGCGCCAACCGTCGCGAACAGGTTGCGCATCCGGTGGTGCAGTTCGCGCATCAGCAGCGTGGCATTTTCCTGCCGGCTCTTCTGTTCGGTGATATCGATGCAAACGCCGGTCAGGATCGCATCGTCGTCGCGCACGTCCCAGTCGCCGCGGATCCCCAGCCACCGGACCCCGCGCTCGGGATGATCGATGCGATGCTCGACCGAATAGGAGGTGCCGCTCGCCACCGCCTCGTTGATCGCGACCTCGACGCGCGCGCGATCCTCGGCATGAATGCGTGCGAACACGCCTTCTCGGTTGGTGAGTGCCGAGGCATAGTCGGCGCCCCAGAGTTCGGCGACGGCCCCGCGCCAGGTGACCGCATCGGCCCGCGCATCGTATCGCCAGCTTGCGATGCCGGAGAAGTCGAGCGCGCGCTCCAGCGTACGGCGGGCGTCGTCGCGCTCGACGACGATACGGCGCAGATCGGCCTCGGCCATGATGATCGCGGCGAAGTCCTCGAGCCGTTCCATCTCGCGAAGATCGAGGGTCGCCCGCACCTTGCGGTCGATCACGCACAGCGTCCCGAGAACCATGCCGTTGTACGCGCGCAGCGGCACCCCGGCATAGAAGCGGATGTACGGCTCGCCGGTTACCAGCGGATTGTCGACGAAGCGCGGGTCGGCCGCGGTGTCGGTCACAACGAGCGGTGCGTCGTCGGCGATGACAAATTGGCAGAAACTGATGTCGCGCGGCGTTTCGCTGACCGTCAGCCCATGCGCGGACTTGAACCATTGGCGGCAATCGTCGACCAGCGTGACAAGCGCGATCGGCGCATCGAACAGGTCCGCGACGAGCTTCGTCACACGGTCGAAAGCCGCCTCGGGGGCGGTATCCATCAGTCGGTATTCGCGAAGGGTTTCCAGCCGCCACGCCTCGCGCGTCACCGCGTCGCCTTCGCCGCCGTCCGCCAAGATCCGCCCCTCCGTTGCTTGCGGAGCCATCGTACCGGCACTGGCCCCAGGCTGCTCTGCCATAGAAAAGGGTTCCCAAAAAGCGCGGTTACGACACTGCGGAGAAAATAGAGCAATTCCTACCGCTTACACGCAAATATCATCACGGCTCGGCAGACTCTACGCATTCCCGACCGACAAGTTGCAGCAAGAAGGGACGCTTTTCGTATCGCACAAGCGGAACCCGTCGGCGCGGCGAAGCGTATTCCTACGATTGGAGGGAGCATTGATATGACGCTGGGAGACGAAATCTGCGGGCACCTGCCCTTTCTGCGCCGCTACGCGCGCGCGCTTACGGGCAGCCAGCAACATGGCGACAATTTCGTGCACACGACGCTCGAAGTCATCGTCGCCGCTCCCGACGAGTTCCGCGCCTCGGGTGACACGCGCATCGACCTCTACCGCAATTTCCACCGCATCTGGGAAAGCGCCTTCATCGAGGATGGCGAGGGCAGCGACGAGGGCGAGAACCCCCTCGTTCGCGCCGCCAACCGCCGCCTCGCGCGCATCACCCCACTCAGCCGCCAGATGCTGCTGCTGACCGCACTCGAAGGCTTTTCGGTCGAGGAGACCGCGGCGATCACCGGCGCCGACAGTGCGATGGTCGAAACCCTGCTAGCCGAGGCGGTGGACGAGGTCGACCGCGAGGCACGCACATCGGTGCTGATCATCGAAGACGAGCCGCTGATCGCGATGGACCTCGAACAGATCGTCCGCGACCTCGGCCACGAGGTCGCGGGTGTCGCGACGACGCATGAGGATGCGGTCGCGGCGTTCGAAAACAGCGACGCGGGGCTCGTCCTCGCCGACATCCAGCTCGCCGACGGATCGTCGGGGATCGATGCGGTGCAGGATATTTTGGCGATCGCGCCGGTGCCGGCGATCTTCATCACCGCCTTTCCCGAAAAGCTGCTCACCGGCCACCGTGTCGAGCCGACCTTTTTAATTTCGAAACCCTTCGGCCGGAACACCGTCCGCGCCGCGATCAGCCAGAGCCTGCTATTTACGCCGCAACTGGCGGCCTAGGGGGTCGCGATCAGCGGGCGACCCCCCCCCGGCGTCGGCGCCCGCGGGCGCAGGGATATCCGCGGGCGACGCGAACAATTCCGCCGCCGCCTTGCGCTCGGGCGAATCATATGGGCCGAAAAGCACCGGGCTCAACAGCTTACGGGCGAGTTCGGGCTGCCCCTTCCGGATCAGCTCCCTGCCCAGCGCCAGCCGCGGCCCCGGCGCCGCTGGCACCAGCCGGACGACCTTCGCCATTCCTTCCATCGCGTCGTCCGGCACCGGCTCGCCGGCGATCGCGAAGCTTTGGAAATAGGCGATGTGCGGCAGCGGCGCCTCGCCATCGAGCGTGATCGCGCGGGCGATCGTCGCGCGGGCGATCTTCAATTCCGCCGATCGCACCTCCCCAGCTTTCGCCAAGGCTTCGTTGGCCTGGGCCAACCCCTTCCAACTGAGCGCGTCGACATCGTCGGGCGAGCTGGCGAGAGCCCGTTCCGCCGCGTCGAGGCACTCGCGATAGCGACCGCTCCGGCATTCGGCGCGGGCGAGCGTCAGCATCGCGTCGGCGTCGCGCGGGAATCTTTCGGCGGCGGTGCGAACCTCCGCCAGCCAGCCTTCGGCATCGCCGTTCCCTCCGCCCGCCGGCAGGCGCGATTCGAGCTCTAGGCTGGCTTCGATCATCGCCGCGCTCGCGGGGGACAGCACGGTGACCGAGGGTTGCTCGATGGGCAGGGCGGTCGGGCGCGTCCGCGCATAGGACCGGCTTCTCCGCACGATATAGGCCCCGATCTCGAACTGCAGCTTTCGCATGTCGCCGAACACCTCGGCGGCGTCGGCCATCGGTACGCCCCGATGGATCGCGCTCATATAGTACTGAAACTGGGTGCGGCGCTCGGCCTTCATGTCGCCATAGACGAAGAAATGGACGAGCAGGGCCGCATGAAACGGTGTCCACTCCATCCGCCGACTGGGGTCCGCGAGATAGCGCCCGGTCAGTACGTCGCCGACGTTCAGCCGCCCATAGGAGCGGAAGATCTGCGCATTGACGAGCGAGAGCTTCGCATAATCGAGCGAACCATCGCGCCCGATCTTGGCGGTCGAGAAGAGCGCGCCGATGCCGTCCATATACCAGCGCGGATAGCCCGCAGGCAGATAACTCAGGATGAAATGCTGGGCATAGGCCGAAAACAGCACCGATTCCCACGGCCGCGCGACGGGCGTGGGACGGAGTACGACATCGCCGCAGGTCTTCCCCACCATCAACAGTTCGAATTCGATATCCTGGCAATCGGCCTCGCGGGCTCTGGATGTATCGAGGTCGATGACCTGGTCGGCGCGCGGGACGACGATCAGCGCGCCATCATCGCGCGGATCGTAATAGCGCTGTTCGGCGAACGACCGCACATAGGGCCCCTCTTCGGATCGCAGGTGGCCAAGCGCCATACGCCGATAGGTCGCCTCGGAATCGACCAATATGATCTTGAGCTTCGCGGCGCCGTCCGCCGCCGCCTGGGCGCCATACAGCCGCGCAAGCAGCTGATGGAGCTGCTCGACATCGTTGACGGTCTTCTTGAGCTCGGCTTCGCCGCCGTCGCTGAATACCACGACATGCCGGCTTTCGGCGCGCTTCCAGTCGACGCGCGTTTCGCGCTGGCCTTCGACGACGATCGGTTCGGCACCCGGCGCCGTCGAGGCATTGGCGGCCGCAGGGAAGGCCAGCGCAAGGACGAGCGCGATCGCAAATCCGGCGGGGGAGCGCATCACGATCGAACCATCCATATGATCACCCTGCCCTGCAGCCCGATGAAAGGAAAGCGTCGCTAGTCCGGCGAAGGCCCGCCGCCGGTCAGCTGGTCGATATCGCTCATGATGGACGCAAAGGCTTCGCTCGGCGCCAGCGGGTCGTCGCTGCGCAGCGGCATGTCCCCGCCCTCCAGGATCGCGTGGAGCGCCGTGCGTGCACGCGACACACGGCTCTTCATCGTCCCCACCGCGCAGCCGCAAATCTCCGCGCCTTCCTCATAGGACAGCTGCCCCGCGCCGATCAGGATCAGCGCCTCGCGCTGGTCGACCGGCAGCAGCAACAATGCACGCTGCACGTCGGCCAGATGCAGGCTGTCGTTCTGGTCGTCGGGCGCGACGAGCAGACGCTCGGCGGCAAGCTCGTCATAGTCGGCGGTGAATTTTTTCCGCCGCATCTGCGACAGGAAACAGTTGCGCAGGATCACGAAGGCCCAGCTCTTCATGCTCGACGGCCCCGGGATATAGCTGGCGCGCGCCTTCCACGCCTTCAGCATCGTCTCCTGCACCAGGTCGTCGGCGAGGTCGGCGTTCCCCGTCAGGCTGCGGCCGAAGGCGCGCAGATGCGGGAGCATAGCTGCCAGCTCGCGCTTGAAGCTGGCATCATCGAGGGGGCTGGGCGTAACGTCGCTGATAACAGGGCCTTTTATATGCTCGGGTTCTACTGAACCTTGTCCAAGGCTTAGCGCCTTGAAACTTCAATGCAAGGGTAGCGCAGGTCAGAATGTCGCGCGGCGACGGCCCAGCGCAATGAAGTTTGCCATCATCCGCTCGTCCTGCGGATCGAGCCGGCGGTTCGCGGCAAGTCGGGCCAGATCCTCGTCATATCCCTCGAAGCCGGGACAATAGAGCATCGACCATTCGGCGAACTCGCGAACGTCGATCGCGCGGCGCCTCACCTCGACCATTCCGCTGTGGCGCGCGTCGCCCCGGATCGTATCGAGGCACGCATCGACCTCGCGCGCCGGACCTTCGAGCAGCTGCATGAAATTATGGCCATTATAGATGAGCGCGCCGGTGAGTCCGTCCCGCCTATTGTTGCGCCGGGCGCTCAGCAGAATTGCGGCAATATCTTCTTCGCGGATCAACGGATCGGCGACGCTGACGTAAATCACTGAAATCAAGGTGGTCACGCTCCTGTTTCCCGGGCATAGGCCGGGAAAGATGTGACCCCTCACGCCGGTCCGAATAAGAGCAGTGTTGCTTCATGGCAACGCGTTCGTCGCAAAAAACAACCAAAGCGGGAACCAGCGGCGCATTCCGTCGTTGCTTCGGCATGGCTACGCACGGCAACAACAGGTTCAACGGAAAGGACCGCCCTGTCATCGGGCAGGATGAACCGCGCCGGTCGAACGGCAGCTTCCCCGGCACCGGCAGCGATCAGTGGCACCGTACGCTGACGGGCCGCCAGTCGCCCGAGCCGGTGAGCGCCAAGCTGCGGATGATCTACGGCAATATCGTCGCCGAACAATTGCCCGCCGATATGCTCGACCTGCTTGCGAAGCTCGACCACGAGAGCCCCGAACAATAATGGCGCGAACCAGCACTGCGCCGCTGCCGCAGGACAATAGCTCCCTTTCGGACAGCGAGTTCAAGGCCCTGCTGGCGGGAGTCATTCCCCATTTGCGCGCCTATGGCCGCAGCCTGTCGGGTAACCCCGACCTCGCCGACGACCTGACGCAGGACACGATGGTCAAGGCCTGGGCTTCGCGCGAGCGGTTCGAGCGCGGCACCTCGATCAAGGCGTGGACCTTCGTCATCCTGCGCAACACCTTCCTGTCGCAGATGCGCCGCAACAAGTTCCACGGCGACTATGATGAGGTCGCGGTGGAGCGGACGCTGTCGACGCCCGCCAGCCAGGAGGATGCGGGCGAGATGACCGACCTGCAACGCGCGCTGATGGAATTGCCGCAGGACCAGCGCGAGGCGCTGATCCTCGTCGGCGCCGGCGGCATGTCCTACGAGGAAGCTGCAAGCATCTGCGACTGCGCGCTCGGCACGATGAAAAGCCGCGTGTCGCGCGCGCGGTCGGCGCTTGAGGAGATCATGGCGAACGGGCAATTCTCGCAGAAACGCGCCGACGCGCCACCCGCAAGCGAGGCGATCGACGCGATCATGGACAGCGTCGAGGAAATAACCGCGCGCCGCGAGGCATCGGGGGGCTGAACCCTCTCGACTTCACGGCCGGGGTGCGCCAGATTTGATATTCCGCCCCCCAGCAAAGCGAGCAAATTCATGAAGAAAATCTCCCCCGCCGCCCTATTTGCGGCGATGATCGTTGCCGCCTGCTCGGCCGGCACGACGAGCAACGCCGCGCCCGCCGACAGCGCCAGCCTCGACGCATCGGGCGCGCAGCCCGCGACCCCGCTCGCCGAAGCTCCCTTCGCGGTCCGCGAGATCGCGCGCTTCGACGAACCCTGGGCGATGACCTTCCTCCCGCGCGGCAAGCAGGCGCTCGTCACCGAACGGTCGGGCAAGCTCAAACTCTGGCAGGAGGACGGGCCGACGCTCGACGTCGCGGGCGTGCCCGCCGTCGCCTATGGCGGACAGGGCGGCCTCGGCGACGTGATCCTTGCGCCCGACTTCGCGACCAGCGGCGCGATCTACCTGAGCTGGGCCGAACCGGGCGACGGCGGCACCGCCGGTGCGGTGGTCGGCCGCGCGAAACTGGTGCAGGGCGCCGCGCCGCGCCTCGAGGGACTGCAGATCATCTGGAAACAGGATCCCAAAGTCACCGGCCGCGGCCATTATTCGCACCGCCTCGCCTTCTCGCCCGACGGCCAATATCTCTTCATCGGTTCGGGCGAGCGGCAGAAGTTCGATCCCGCGCAGGACAGGAAGGCCAATCTCGGCAAGGTCGTCCGGCTGAACCCCGATGGCAGTGTCCCCGCCGACAATCCCTTTGCCTCGCAAGGCGGCGTGACCGCGCAGATCTGGTCGCTCGGCCACCGCAACATCCTCGGCCTCGCCTTCGACGGCACGGGCAAGCTCTGGCAGCAGGAAATGGGTCCGAAGGGCGGCGACGAGGTCAACCTCGTCGAGGCGAAGGCGAATTACGGCTATCCGATCGTCTCGAACGGCGACCATTATGACGGACGCGACATTCCCGACCACCCGACGCGGCCCGAGTTCGTCGCACCGAAGCTGTGGTGGAACCCCTCGGTCTCGCCCGCCGGTCTCGTCTGGTACGGCGGCGATCTCTATCCGGGCTGGAAGAACAGCCTGCTGATGGGTGCGCTGTCGGGTCAGGGGCTGATCCGGATGCAGGTCGACGGCGACACGCTTCACAAATCGGACCGCTGGGATTTCGGCACCCGCATCCGCGAGGTCGAAGTGCGCGACGACGGCTCGGTCTGGCTGCTCACCGATGGCGAGGGCGGCAAGCTGTTGCGGCTGGTTCCGAAGGGCTAGGGTTAGGATCCAAGCGCCGCCATGCGCCTGCCTTCGCACGCCTGCAAAATCTGCTATAGGCGCCCACGATGATCCGCGGCTTCCTTACCCGGCGCGCCGAATGGCCCGCGCGCATTCCCGATCCCGACGCACCGCCGCCGCTCTCGCTGCTGTGGCGCGAGGTCGGGGCGCTGCTGCGCGCCATCGCGGGGCGCATCCGGCCGATGCCGCCCGAACCCAATCCCGACAGCGAGCATCCGCCGGTGATGGTGCTGCCCGGTTTCCTCTCGGGCGACTGGGCCACCAAAGCGCTGCGCGGCGACCTCCGCCGCGCAGGGTTTCGCTGCTACGCCTGGGGCCTCGGCTTCAATCGCGGCGCGACTCCTGACATCATCGAGCGCATCGACAGCCGCGTGCAGTGGATCATCGACCGCACCGGTTATGCCCCCGCGCTCGTCGGCTGGAGCCTCGGCGGCATCTACGCACGCGAATATGCCAAGCATCATCCCGACAAGGTCGCGCGCGTCGTGACGCTCGGTTCGCCTTTTTCGGGCAGCCGACGCGCCAACCGCGCCTGGCGGCTGTACCATCTCGTCGCGCGCCACCCGGTCGACAATCCGCCGATCGACTTCCACCCGGCGCCGCGCCCCTCGATGCCGACCTTCGCGCTCTGGTCGCGGCACGACGGCGTGATCGCGGTGAACAGCGCGCGCGGAGCGCCGCACGAAAGCGACCGGCAGGTCGAGGTCGATTGCGGCCACATGGGCTTCGCCTATGCGCCGACGTCTGTGGCGGCTATCATCAAGGCGTTAACCGAAGAGATAGGTTGATCGGGCAAGCGGCGGCGTCTCCCCCCTTCGAAGGACAATGATTCCATGCTGACCGTCACGACCGCCGCGATCGCCCTGATGATGCAGGGCGCCCCCGCGCCGGCGTGTACGCTCGGCCGGATCGCGGGCGATCCGCGCGAAACGCGAATCTGGGTGTCGCTCGCCCCCTCGCCCGGCGCCCGCCGCACCGCGCGGGTAAAGCCCGGTCAGCCCGTTTTTCTCTGCGGGTCGCGGGGCGTATGGATCTTCGTCCGCTTCGCCGACCGCCGCCACAGCTGCGGCGGCATCGGCAGCCGCCCGGCCCGCGCGGGTTCGACCTGCGCCGAAGGCTGGATCGAACGGCGGCGGATCATCAGCGAGCGCTAGAGCGGACGGCGGGTTGCGACCGGAGGTTGCTGTTTGGTTCCTCCCCGTGGCGCAGCCATGGGGAGGTGGCAGTGCGAAGCGCTGACGGAGGGGCAAGTGGCGCGAGGTCGCGGCCCCTCCACCATCGCCTGCGGCGACGGTCCCCCTCCCCACGGCTGCGCCGCAGGGAGGATATTCCTTTCTTCGTCATCCCGGACTTGATCCGGGATCCATCGCGGCGTCGAAGTCATGGACCCCGGATCAAGTCCGGGGTGACGAGGGGGTGGCGGGCTGTGACCGCTCCCCGCCCCAAAGCAGACACCGCCCTCTAATAGGCCTTTCCCACATTATCGGGCTATGCCAGCCTTCTTCCCGCTCTTTCGCTCGGTGGACAAAGGCGGTCGGGCTTGCGGCTGCGGCACGGCGTGCGGGATGGTTCGGCGATCCTGCCGGCCCAAAACGGGGATACATAAGGCTGAACTTTCCTGAACTTTGAAAATCCGGGCCGCGGCGAAGAAACAAGGCATGACCGATATCCGCTCTGAAACGGGCATGCGAAGGGCCCCGTGAATCGCGATTGACCGTCACCGAAAACGATATAAATATGATATCATCTTTATATCGACTGATTCGGAGGGAAACATGGTCGAGAGTGCAACGCCGGCGTTGAATCGCAGTCGCGAGACGCGGGCCGCGACGCAGAGCGGTTATCTGATGCTGCTGGTCTGGCTGCTGCTCGCGGGCGTCGCCGCCTGGGCGGTCGTCACCAACATCAACGGCGTCGAGGCCGCCTGGAAATGGGGCGTGCTGATCGCAGCGGCGATCGCGGGCACGGTGATCCTCTGCGGCTTCTATCTGATCAACCCGAACGAGGCGGCGGCGATCCAGCTGTTCGGCGCGTACAAGGGCACCGACCGCGAGGAGGGCCTCCGCTGGGTCCTCCCGTGGCTCACCCGCAAGAAGATCGCGGTGCGCGCGAACAACGTCATATCCGACAAGATCAAGGTCAACGACCTGCGCGGCAACCCGATCGAAATGGCGGCGCAGGTCGTGTGGCGCGTCACCGACACCGCGCAGGCGCTGTTCGACGTCGAGGATTACAAGGAATTCGTGATGGCGCAGATCGAGGCCGCGGTGCGCTCGATCGGCTCGCGCTACCCCTATGACGACATCGAGCATCAGGAAATCACCTTGCGCGGCAATCACGACGAGGTCGGGATCGAGCTCAGGAAGGCGCTGATCGAGCGGCTCGAGGTTGCGGGGATCACCGTCGACGAATGCGGGCTGACGCACCTCGCCTATGCGCAGGAGATCGCTGGCGCGATGCTCCGCCGTCAGCAGGCCGAGGCCGTCATCGCCGCCCGCAAGAAGCTGGTCGAGGGCGCGGTGACGATGGTCGAGATGGCGCTGACCCAATTGTCGGAAAAGGACGTCGTCCACCTCGACGACGAGCGCAAGGCGGCGATGGTGTCGAACCTGATGGTCGTCCTCTGCGGCGAGCGCGACACCCAGCCCGTCGTCAACACCGGGTCGCTCTACTGAGTTCGTCCGGTGGCTGCGTCGTCCAAGAAAGCCTTTGCCCTCCGTCTCGATCCGGCGCTCTACGCCGCAATCGAGCGGCTGGCCGCGGCCGAACTGCGCAGCGCCAATGCCGAGATCGAAATATTGCTGCGCGAGGCGCTCACGCGCCGCGGCGTCGGCGTCAAACGGTCGCAAGCGCCGAAACGCGGCCGGCCGCCGAAGACGGAGGAGAGCTGACATGCTGCATCTTTTGCGGGGCGATCGCCCATGGTTCCGCCCGAAGCGCCGCGGCTACGGCACCGGCCTGCCGATCACCTGGCAGGGCTGGGTGATGCTGCTCGTCCATATCGCGCTGGTCACCGGCGTGACGGTATTGCTGCGCGACCGGCCGTGGATGATGACGATCGCGGTTGTACTCGCAGCACTCGCCCCGATGCCTCTCTACAGGGCCAAAACCGAAGGCGGCTGGCGCTGGCGCTAGACCTCCGCAAGTTTATTTGTGGACACGCCGCGCTGGCGGCGTCCCCGCGCTTGCCCCGCCACTTCTAGACGGTTAAGGCCGGTCCCCATGACTGCCGCCCCCATGAGCACAGAAGCGCCTCCCGTCCGCATCGCCCCGTCGATCCTCAGCGCCGATTTCGCGCGGCTGGGCGAAGAGGTTCGCGCGATCGAGGAAGCGGGCGCCGACTGGGTGCATATCGATGTGATGGACGGCCATTTTGTGCCGAATCTGACGATCGGCCCGATGGTCGTAAAGGCATTGCGCCCGCATTCGACTCTGCCCTTCGACGTCCATCTGATGATCAGCCCGGTCGATCATTTCCTCGACGCCTTTGCCGCTGCCGGCGCCGACATCATCACCGTCCATCCCGAAGCCGGCCCGCACATCCACCGCAGCGTCCAGCACATCAAGTCGCTCGGCAAGCAGGCAGGGGTCTCGCTCAATCCCGCAACGCCCGCGAAGATGCTCGACTATCTGATCGACGATATCGACCTTGTCCTGATCATGAGCGTCAATCCGGGCTTTGGTGGCCAGAGCTTCATTGCTAGCCAGCTCCGCAAGATCGAGGCGGTGCGCAAGATGATCGACAAATCGGGCCGCGACATCCGGCTCGAGGTTGACGGCGGCATCGACGTCGCGACCGCGCCGCAGGCGATCGCCGCGGGCGCCGATGTCCTCGTCGCCGGCACCGCGACCTTCAAGGGCGGGCCCGACGCCTACGCCGACAATATCCGCCGCCTGCGCGGCTGATCGATGGAGGGGAGACCATTGACCTCTGCCCCGTCCAGCCCGATTCCCGACGCCGGCGAAGACGCGCCACCCATCGACGACAGCATCGAACCGGGCAAGCGGCTGATCCGCCTGCCCGACGACAAGGGGCTGTCGCTTGGCGACCGGGTTGCCAACTACGTCACTCGCCTCACCTGGCGCACCCCGCTGCACGCCTTCCGCCTCAAGGGCCGCTTTCCCCTGAAGCTGCTCGGCGTCCCCGCCGATCCCGTGCCCGGCGACATGCGCGCGGGGACCGCGATCCGCGCCGGCCATTTCCTCCATCGCGGACTGAAGCTCTCGCTCGGCAATCTCGACTTCGCCGCGCTCGACGTTTCGCCGCCCTTCGCCGACTATCTGCACAGCTTCGCGTGGCTGCGTGACCTCGCGGCCACCGGCACCCGCGCCGACGGCGCCCCGATCGCCGAGGCGGTCGTGCGCCACTGGCTCGCCGTCCATGGCGAGGCGGTGAGCGAGCCCGCCTGGAAAGCCGACAACACCGGCTGGCGCATCCTCTTCTGGGCCGCGCACGCGCCGCTGATCCTGTCGTCGAGCGACCTCGTCTATCGCTCGGCGGTGCTCAACCATCTCGCGCGCGCCGCGCGCCATCTCGACCGTGTCGCCGACAAGACGCGTCCCGGCACCGGACAGCTCGTCGCGTGGATCGGCATCGTCGCCGCCTCGCTCCTCATGCCCGGCGGCGAGCCGCGTCAGGTGTTCGGCGAGGCGGGGTTGCGCAAGGTCATCGAGACCAGCTTCTACGCCGACGGCGGCAACATCGCGCGCGCGCCGCAGGCGCAGCTCGACGCGATCATGGCGCTGTCGATGCTCGCGCGCATCTACGACATGCGCCGCATGGAGGTCCCGCCCTTCCTGCAGGAGGCGCTTGCCCGCACCGTTCCGGCGCTGCTCGGCCTCGTCCACGCCGATGGCGGCATGGGCAGTTGGCAGGGCAGCGGTGCGACCTCGGCGCTCAACATCCAATATGTCGTCGCCGCAAGCGGGGTGCGCACGCGTCCGCTCAAGCAGGCCCGCGACTGGGGCTATCAACGGATGGTCGCAAACCGCGTCGTCCTGCTCGCCGACGCCGCGCCGCCGCCGATCGCCCGCGTGACCGAGGCGGGCTGCGCCTCGACCCTCGCCTTCGAGCTCAGCGACGGCGACGAGCGCATCGTCGTCAATTGCGGCGGCGCCGCGCTGACCGGCGCAACGATCCCCCCCGACCTCGCGCGCGGCCTGCGTACCACCGCGGCGCATTCGACGCTGACGATCGGCGACACCAATTCGACCGCGATCCTTGCGAGCGGCCTGCTCGGCCGCGGGGTGACCGAGGTCGAGCTCGACCGGCGCGAGACGCCGCAGGGCAGCCGGCTCGAGATGAGCCACGACGGCTATGCGCGCCGCCACGGGCTGATCCACCGCCGCCTCCTGATCCTGTCGCCGAACGGGCGCGAGCTGCGCGGCGAAGACATGCTGCTCCCGGCCCCGCGCACCCGGCGCAAGGGCGATAAGCCCTATACGCTGCGCTTCCACCTCGGCCGCAACATCTCGGCCAGCCTGACCGCCGACAAGCTCGGCGCGCTGCTGCGCATCAGCGGCGGGCCGCTGTGGCAGTTCCGCACCTCCGAAGGCACGCTCGACGTCGAGGAGAGCCTATGGGTCGACGGCGACGGCCGCCCGCACCCGACCGAACAGCTCGTCGTCACCGGCATCGCGCCGGCGGGCGGCTTGAGCATAGGCTGGATCTTCAAGCATATCGGATAGGGAATCGCGTGGGCGATCGGCCGGTTGCGGACTCGTCTTTTCTCGTCACCCTCGAACGGGGCAAGCGGCTCGGTCGACTTGATCCAGGGTCGATGCGTTCGGCACTGCGAGGGATCCCGGATCAAGTCCGGATGATTAAGGTCTGCTTTACCACCGGTTGCGGCCCTGACTGACCCCGTTCGCATCGAGCGCAGTCGAGATGCCCCTCGGTCTAGGCACTGCTTCGATGGGTGTCTCGACGTCGCTAGACACGAACGAAAATGGGGGACGGTCTGGAAACCACCCCGAAGCCGCCCTACCCCAAAAACGGCGCGACAATCTCGTCGGTCACGCGCAGCGGCCGCCCGCTGGCCTTGTCGAGCAGCGCCCACACCGTTCGCGCCCGGACATGCACCTTTCCGTCCGCGCCGGTGAATTCCATGAAGCGGTCGAACTTCGCGCCCTGCGGCTTGGCGGCGACCCACGTCCGCGCGGTCACCGTCTCGCCGGGGCCGAGCGCGCGGAGATAGTCGATCTCGTGCCGCACCACGACCCAGACAAAAGCGTCCTTATGCGATTGCGGCGCAGCGGCGTCCCAATGGCCGGTCGCAGCCTGCTGGATCCACTGGACCCACACGGCATTGTTGACATGGCCAAGCTCGTCGATGCTGTCGGGGGTGGCGGTGAAGGAGAGGGTGAATTCTTTCATCTAGCCGCCATAGCAATCCCCTCCCGCCAGCGGGAGGGGCAGTGAGACTTGCGAACTTGTTCGCTAGTCGCAACGGGGTGGGCATGCAGCGAGGCCGTCTTGCCCACCCCGCTGCGGCTAGGCAGCAAGCTGCCAGGCCTCGCTACCCCTCCCGCCTGCGGGAGGGGGAAAATCAAGCCAGCTCGACCGTTGTCACCATATAACCCGCATCGCGGAGCGAGGCGACGAGGCTGTCGAGATGCTCGCGGTCGCGCGCTTCGCACTCGATGTCGGTGATCAGGCCCTTCGCGGGTAGCGTGGTGAAGATACGCTGGTGATAGATTTCGATGATGTTGACCTGTTTCTCGTCGAACAGCTTCATCACCTTGAACAGCGCGCCCGGGCGGTCTTGCAGCCGGATGCGCAGGCGCGCGATGCGGCCCGACCGCGCAAGGTCGCGCAGCAGCACGTTCGCGAGCAGGCGGGTGTCGATATTGCCGCCGGTCAGCACCAGCCCGACCTTGCGCCCGGCGAATTCCTCGGGATGCGCGAGCATCGCCGCGAGTCCCGCAGCGCCCGCGCCCTCGACCACGGTCTTTTCGATCTGGAGTAGCAGGCTGACCGCGCGCTCCAGATGGCGTTCAGCCACCAGCACGATATCGTCGTTGAGTTCGGCGACCAGCTTGCGAGTGTACGCCCCCGGTTCCTTGACCGCGATGCCCTCGGCCAGCGTGTCGCCCTCGCACGCCATGTCGACGCCGTTGAGCTGCGCGTACATCGAGGGATACAGCTCGGCCTGCACGCCGACGAGGCGCATGTCGTTCTTGATCCCGCGCGCCGCGGTGCCCATGCCTGCGAGCAGCCCGCCGCCGCCGATCGGCACGATCAGCGTGTCGATCTCGGGCACATCCTCGAGCATTTCGAGCGCCACCGTCCCCTGTCCCGCGGCGACATGCGGATGGTCGAAGGGGTGGACGAAGGTCAGCCCGCGCTCGACCTCCAGTTCGCGCGCGTGGGCATAGGCGTCGTCGAACGTCTCGCCATGGAGCACGATCGTCGCGCCGTGGCTCGCGGTCTGCGACACCTTCACCTGCGGCGTCGTCTTCGGCATCACGATCGTCACCGGCACGCCGAGCCGCTTGCCATGATAGGCGAGGCCCTGCGCATGATTGCCCGCCGACGCCGCGATCGCGCCGCGCGCCTTTGCCTCGTCGCTGAGGAGCAGCAGCGCGTTCAACGCGCCGCGCTCCTTGTACGCCGCGGTGAACTGCAGATTCTCGAACTTCAGCCACACCTCGGCGCCGACCAGCTCGGAGAGCGTCTGCGATTTCAGCGTCGGCGTCCGCACGACCGCGCCGTTAATTCGCGCCGCAGCCGCACGGACATCGTCGAGCGAGATCACCGGAAGATCGGCAGCGGGAGCGGTTGCGAGGTCTGTCATAACGCGGCTGGCCCTAGCCCATCTGGCGCGCGAAGCAAACAATGCTATGGACCCCATATGAGCGAACAGAAATTGCGCATCAGCTTCATCGGCACCGGCGTCATGGGCGGGCCGATGGCGGGGCACCTCGCAAAGGCGGGGCACGACCTCACCGTCTATAACCGCACCCGGTCGAAGGCCGATGCCTGGGTCGCGACCAATGGCGGCGCGGCGGCATCGACCCCCGCCGCGGCCGCGGCCGACGCCGACGTCGTCCTGACCTGCGTCGGCAACGACGATGATCTGGCGCAGGTGACGCTCGGCCGCGACGGCGCCTTTCGCGCGATGAAGAAAGGCGCGCTGTTCATCGACCACACCACTGTTTCCGCCCGCATCGCGCGCCAGCTTTCGGTCGAGGCCGAGGGGCTCGGCCTCCACAGCGTCGACGCCCCCGTCTCGGGCGGCCAGTCGGGCGCCGAGGCCGGCACGCTGTCGATCATGTGCGGCGGCACCAAAGCCGCGTTCGAGGCGGCCGAACCCGTCATGCGCGCCTATGCCGCGCGCATGGTTCATATCGGCGGCCCCGGCGCGGGGCAGACGACGAAGATGGTCAACCAGATCGCGATCGCCGGCGTGCTGCAGGGCCTCTCCGAAGCCTTGCGTTTCGCGCAGGCTTCGCGCCTCGATACCGACAAGGTGTTCGAGGCGGTGTCGGGCGGCGCGGCGGCGAGCTGGCAGATGCTCAACCGCTGGGGCACGATGGCGAAGGACGAATTCGACTTCGGCTTCGCGGTCGACTGGATGCGCAAGGACCTCGGCCTCGCGATCGAGGAAGCGCGCGTCAACGGCGCGACCTTGCCCGTCGCCAGCCTCGTCGATCAATTCTACGCCGATGTGCAGAAACTCGGCAACGGCCGCCGCGACACCAGTTCGCTCGTGACGAGGTTGCCGAAATGAGCGGGCGCGGGAAAGATCATCCCCTCCCGCAGGCGGGAGGGGCAGCGAAACTCGGTCCGGCGCAGCCGGGCCTAGTTGCAGCGGGGTGGGCCAGCCTAGCTCGCATCCTGCCCACCCCGCTGCGACTAGCGAGCAAGCTCGCAAGTCTCGCTGCCCCTCCCGCTTGCGGGAGGGGATTGTTAGCCCTGCTCGCCCTGGCCATCTCAACCCCCGCGCACGCCGACACGCTCGTCGATAATGTCAACGGCATCACGCTCGACAAGGACGGGAAGCTCGTCCGCTTCACCGGGCTCGTCATCGGCAGCGACGGCAAGGTCAAGCAGCTCCTCGACCGCAAGGACAAGCGCCCCGAACGCCCCGATTTCAAGGAAGACGGCAGGGGCCGCACCTTGATCCCCGGCCTGATCGACGCCCACGGCCATGTCATGGGCCTCGGCTTCCAGTTGATGCTGCTCGACCTCAGCGTCACCAACAGCCTCGCCGAGGCACAGGCGGCGATCCGCAAATATGCCGCCGAAAATCCCGAAATGCCGTGGATCATCGGCTTCGGCTGGAATCAGGAAAAATGGGGTCTCGGCCGTTTCCCGACCGCCGCCGATCTCGACGCCGCGGTCCCCGACCGCGCGGTCTGGCTCGAACGCGTCGATGGCCACGCCGGCTGGGCCAATACGGCGGCCATGACCGCCGCAAAGATTACCGCCGCTACCAAAGCTCCCGAGGGCGGCCGCATCGAAATGGCGGGCGGCAGACCCTCGGGTGTCTTCGTCGACGCCGCGATGGGCCTGATCGACGGCGCGAAGCCCAAGCCGCTGGCGCGCGACCTCGACCGCGCCTTCCTCCTCGCCCAGCAGAAGCTGATATCGCAGGGGATTACGAGCATCGCCGACATGGGCACGACGATCGCCGAATGGCAGGCGTACCGCCGCGCCGGGGACAAGAAGCAGCTCGCGGTGCGCATTCTCTCCTACGGTGGCGACATCGACAATATGGCAATCATCGCGGGGTCCGAACCGACGCCGTGGCTCTACGACGACAAGCTGCGCATGGTCGGGGTGAAGCTCTATCTCGACGGCGCGCTCGGCTCGCGCGGTGCGTGGCTGAAGGCGCCGTACAGCGACGCGCCCGGCCAGAAGGGCCTGCCTTTGCTCTCCCCCGCGCAGCTCCGCAACAAGATGGTGCGCGCCTCGATGGACAAGTTCCAGGTCGCGATCCACGCGATCGGCGACGCCGCCAATGCCGAGGCGTTGAGCGCTATCGCCGACCTCACCGCCGACCTGCCCGGCGAACGCCGCTGGCGCATCGAACATGCCCAGATCGTCGACCCGCTCGACATTCCGAAATTCGCCGAGCTCAAGGTCATTGCGTCGATGCAACCCGTGCACCAGACCAGCGACCGGCTGATGGCCGAAGCCCGCCTCGGCCCCGACCGGCTGAAGGGCGCCTATGCGTGGCGCAGCATGGAAAAGGCCGGCGTCCGCCTTGCCTTCGGCTCCGACGTGCCGGTCGAGAGCGCCAACCCCTTCCCCGGCATCGCCGCCGCGATTTCGCGCACCGACGCCGCGGGCCAGCCCGTTGGCGGCTGGCGCCCCGAGGAGACGGTGACGCGCGAAACCGCGCTCGACGGCTTCACGCGCACCGCCGCTTATGCCGCCTTCGCCGAAGACCGGCTCGGCACGCTGATGCCCGGAATGCGCGCCGACTTCGTGATGCTCGAGTCCGATCCGCTGCTCGCCAGCCCCGACGAGATCCGCAAGATGACCCCGCTCGAAACCTGGATCGGCGGCTATCGCTACTACAAGAAGAGCGAGGGTGCGACCGTTGGCAGGTGACGTGCCGTCGCGTCGGGCTCTGCTGACCGGGATGGTTGCGCTGCCAGTCGCGACCACGGTAGCCGCCGCCGAGCGCAAGGAGCGCAAGCCGAAAAAGCGCAAACCCGCGCGCCCGAAGGTCCAGCATGTCGACGTTGCGATCATCGGCGCGGGCGTATTCGGCGCGTGGACCGCGTGGCACCTCGTCCGCGCGGGCAAGTCGGTCCGGCTGTTCGACGCCTATGGCGCGGGCCACTGGCGCGCCTCGTCGGGGGGCGAGAGCCGCGTCATTCGCATGGGCTATGGCGCCGACACCATTTACTCGGACATGGCGAAGGAGTCGCTTCCGTACTGGAAAGACCTGTCCGACACCGCGAGCCTGCCGATCTTCCACAACACCGGCGTCCTCTGGTTCGCGCCGCAGGGCGACAGCTACACGCGGCAATCGCTCGACTGGTTCAAGGCGAACCGCGTCGATCATGAGCATGGCGACGTGCGCTGGCTGCAGGACAAATGGCGCCAGATCCAGTTTTACCAGGGCGAGACCGGCATCCTCGAAAAGGATGGCGGCGCGCTGATCGCCGGGCGCGGCGTGCAGGAAGTCATCGCCGACGCGCAGGTCGAGGTCGAGCGCGTCGTCATGCCCGCGCCGCTGATCGCCAAGAAGATCAGGAAGCACCGCCTGCCCGACGGCGGCACCGCCGACCATCTAGTCTATTGCGCTGGCCCCTGGCTCGCCGAACTCTTCCCGCAACAGCTCGGCGGCAAGATCGTCGCGACGCGGCAGGAGGTCTATCATTTCGGCGCGCCGCAGGGCGACACGCGCTTCACCCCGGCCGAGCTGCCCGTCTGGGCCGACTTCAACAATGGCCGCATCGTCTATGGCATCCCCGACATCGAGGGCGCGGGGTTCAAGATCGCGATCGACGTCCATGGCCCCGTCGTCGACCCCGACACGCAGGACCGCGCCCCGACCCCCGCGGGCATCGCCGAGGCGCGCGCCTATCTCGCGCAGCGCTTCCCCGGCCTCACCGACGCGCCGCTAATCGGTGCGCGCGTCTGCCAGTATGAGAATAGTTCGAACGGCGACTATATGATCGACCGGTTGCCCGGACAGGACCGCATATGGCTGGTCGGCGGCGGGTCGGGTCACGGGTTCAAGAACGGACCCGCGGTGGGCAAGCGTGTCGCCGCGCATATCCTCGACCCCGCGCTGCCGGTCGAACCGCGCTTCAGCTATGCGACCAAGGGCACGGTTGCGGCGCGGACGGTCTATTAATTTCGTCATTGCGAGCGCAGCGAAGCAATCCAGAGTTGCGCAAACCGCTCTGGATTGCTTCGCTGCGCTCGCAATGACGGGAATATAGGGCAAGCATGAAACTCACCGACTGCCACAATATCGACGATTTCCGCGCGCTCGCGAAGCGCCGCCTGCCCTGGCCGGTGTTCGACTATATCGATGGCGCCGCCGACGACGAGGTGACGCGCCGCCGCAACCGCGACGCCTTCGACCGCTGCGACCTCGTTCCGCGCGTCCTTGCCGGGGTCGAGAGCATCGATATGCGGACCACGCTGTTCGGGCGCGAGATGGCGATGCCGCTCTTCCTCTCGCCGACCGCGCTCCAGCGCCTGTTCCACTGGCAGGGCGAGCGCGCCGTGCTGCGCGCCGCAGCGAACGCCGGCACCGTCGCGGGTATCTCCAGCCTCGCCACCATCAGCCTCGCCGAAGCGGGCGCGCTCACCGATGGCCCCAAGCTGTTCCAGCTTTACGTCCACCACGACGACGGGCTCAACAAGGCGATGCTCGACGCCGCGCGCGACGCGAAGTTCGACGCGGTCGCGCTCACCGTCGACACGATCGTCGGGGGCAACCGTGAACGCTGCCTCCGCTCGGGCTTCACCTCGCCGCCGCGCTTCACCGCGCGCAACATGCTGAGCTATGCGATCAAGCCCGGTTGGGGGCTCAATTACATGCTGCGCGAGAAGTTCAGCCTGCCCAATCTGGCAACGCACGTTTCGGAAGGGTCGAGCGTGCCCAAATCGGTCGCCGAATATTTCACCTCGATGCTCGACCAGAGCCTCGACTGGAAGCGCGCCGAGGCGATCCGCAAGCAGTGGAACGGCCCCTTCTGCCTGAAGGGCATCGCCGCGGTCGAGGATGCGAAGCGCGCGGTCGATATCGGCGCGACCGCGATCATGGTCTCGAACCACGGCGGGCGCCAGCTCGACGGCAGCATCACGCCCTTCGACGCCCTCGCCGAGATCGTCGACGCGGTCGGCGACAAGCTGGAGGTGATCTGCGACGGCGGCATCACGCGCGGCACGCATGTGCTGAAGGCGCTGTCGGTCGGCGCGAAAGCCTGCTCGGGCGGCCGCCTCTATCTCTACGCACTCGCCGCGGCAGGCGAGGACGGCGTCGGCCGCGCGGTCGGCCTGCTCCGCGCCGAGATCGAGCGCGGCATGAAACTGATGGGGGCCAAGACCCTCGCGGATCTCGGCCCCCACAATCTGCGCTGGCGGTAACGGACCAAAAAGCCGTGTGCCCCCGCGAAGGCGGGGGCCCATCACCTGCGGGTGACATTTGGAGCCGGCCGGAGATGGGTCCCCGCCTTCGCGGGGACGCACGGCTTTCTGCTAAGCGCCCGCGGCCGCCGCAACCTCCTCCTTCTTGCCCAGCCCGCCCCAGTCGATGTTTCGCGTCATGTACATCACGCCCGCGAGCGCGAAGAACATCAGCACCGACCCGATCAGCAACGAGTATGCTTCGAGGTTGAGGAGCACATAGAGCAGCGCATAAAGCCCGATCAGCATCGCCGCGAGGAAGCGCGCGCGCTTCCAGCTTTTCAGCACCGCCGCGCTGTAGAAGGTCAGCAGCCCGATGATCCCCGCCGACGCGAGCATATAGGCGGGGGTGAACCCAATCACCTCGGCAAACGCCAGCAGCAGCACGAAGAACAGCACCAACGCGACCCCGGTCAGCAGATATTCGGCCGCCGCAACCCGCGCGCCCGCGATGATGTCGAACATCAGGAAGGCGACGAAGGTGAAGCCGATGAACAGGAAGCCATATTTGATGCTGCGGTCGACCTGGCTGTACAGGTCGACGGGTTCGATCAGGCTGATCGCGATCGCCTTCGCCGTGCCGCCCGAGGTCTCCATCGTGCCGCTGCCATCGTTCGCGGCGGGCGCCGACACCGCGACGGCATAGGCATCACGCGTACCGTAATTGGTTGCGACCGGCGGCGACGGGTCGCCCGTCAGCACCTGCGCCTGACCCAATGCGAGGTTCGGGATCGCATAGGTCGCGGTGAAGCCGCTCGCCGTCACGCTGCGCTTCGCGGGGAGGAAATCACCGCCGAAGCTCGGGTTCGGCCAGCTCGACTTGACCGTCCAGCGCGTGTCGACGCCGCGCGGGATCAGCTTGAAATCGCCGAGACCGCGCACGCCGATCCTGTAATCGACCTTGAGCGGCGCGCCCGCGGTCCAGTCGACGAAGGCGAAGGTGCCCGAATTGCCCGTCGAGGCGAGCCCCTTGCCCGGCTGCAGCGGCACGGGCGTGCCATTCACCGCGAGGCTGTTGCCGTCGACCAGCCCGCGCGCGTCGCTGACGCCGAGGCGTACCTCGGCGCGGTCGAGCATCAGCGCCTCGCGCGCGACGCCGTAGCGCGCGATATCGGCGGGCAGCACGAAATCGGCGCTGCCCGCGATCTGGCTTTCATAGACGACGGTCTCGTAGATCGCCTTCTTGCGCTTCTCGGGCTTGATCGCGACCTCGGCCTTGTTCGCCTGCGGCGACAGGTAGAGATTCCGGATCGTGTTGACGGTCCGCGTCACGTCGCGGCCATTTTCCTGCACGGTCTGCGTTTCGGTCGCGCGGTACGGGATCACGATCACCGGGCCGCCGATCGTCTGCTGGCCGCCCCAGCCCTGCCCGATCGAGGCCTGCGCGGTCTCGGCCTGCTGTTGGCGATCCCAGAGCAGGCCATAGACCATCAGCAAGGGCACCATCAGCGCGACCGCGATCAGCACCGCGATCACGAGCTTGACGCCGGGGCTACGCTCGCCGCCGCCGCGGGCCGGGGGAATGGGGGGAACCGATACGCTTTGGGGGGATTGAGACGCTTGAGGCATGGGGGTTTCGCTCCAGCTACTTCAACTCGTCGATGAAATTGCACGGTTCACCGACAGCGTCAAGCCGTGTTGAGACGAAGCGCCGCCGAGTTGGCGATTCGCACTCCGGCGAAGCGCCGTGTTGGGCATGGTGTGCACCTACGGCGGGTTTGGGGTGGGAAGCGGTCGTATCAACAACGTCGCCCCCGCGCAGGCGGGGGCCGCTAGCCGCCTATTTCTGCGCGGCCGCGTAAACCGACAGCGGCCCCCGCCTGCGCGGGGGCGACGGCTTGTTTCGGTCGTATGCGGTCATTCGTCATCCCGGACTTGATCCGGGATCCATTGCAGCGCCGAAGTCATGGACCCCGGATCAAGTCCGGGGTGACGATGAACGATAGGCCAGCCTCCGGTCGACTCCTGCCATCGCATCCCGAACGGTCGCAATTGCCATCTCTCGCCCGAAACCCGACACCCCACCGCAACATCGCCTTTGAAACACCGACCGCACCCTCTAGCATCACCGAAAACATCGCGGGGGGAGGCTCACATGCCCGAAAAATTCGACGCGCTCGACCGGATGGTCCAACTGTTGTTGCTGATCGCCGCCATCACGACGGTCGCCAACGGCCTCTTCATGGTGGCAAAGCCGCTCGACTGGTATGTCTTCATCCCCACCGTCGTCACCACCGGTCCGCCGAACGCCCATTTCATCCGCGACATCGGCCTCGCCTATGCGGGGTCGGGGCTGATCCTGCTCTACGCCGCCGCGAACCCGGTCCTCCGCTGGCGCGCTGCGGTCGTCGGCGGGCTGTGGCTGGCGCTGCACGGCCTGCTCCATCTCTATGAGGTCGCCGCCGGCATCTGCGGCCCCGCGACCTTCTGGGCCGACGCTCCCGCCGTACTCGGCCAGCCGGGGCTCGTTATCGCCGCGCTGCTCATCCTGCGCGGGCGAAAGCGTATTTGACAGCCGCGCCGCCCCCCGACAGAGCAGCGGCATGACCCTCTCGATCCGTCCCGCCACGCCCGCCGACCTGCCGCTGATCGCGCAGTTCATCCGCGACCTCGCCGACTATGAAAAGCTCGCGCACGAGGTCCGCTTCGACGAGGCAAAGCTCGGCGAAACGCTCTTCGGTCCGCGCCCCTATGCCGAAGTGATCATCGGCGAGATCGACGGGCAGCCGCAAGGCTTCGCGCTTTTCTTCCACAATTTCTCGACCTTCGAGGGGCGCCCCGGCATCTATCTCGAGGATCTGTTCGTGCGTCCCCACGCGCGCGGATCGGGGCTCGGCAAGGCGCTGCTCGCGCATCTCGCGACACTCTGCGTGACACGCGATTGCGCGCGCCTCGAATGGTCGGTGCTCGACTGGAACACCCCGTCGATCGGCTTTTACCAAAGCCTCGGCGCGAAGCTGATGGACGAATGGACCGTGATGCGCGTCGACGGGGCGGCGCTGAGCGGCCTTGCCGCCAGCGCCGCCTGACCCGCGCTTATTTCGGCTTGCGGAACCGCAGCACGAACTGATCGGTCTTGCCCTGGATCGCCGGATCGAACACCGGCTTGCTCCGGTCGTCGCCGGGGTTCGCGAGCAGCTTGCTTTCGGAATCGAAGACGAAGCCAGCCTGCAATACCTCGGCCTTCACCGCGTCCGCATCGGCGCGGTGCAGCGTGTCGACGTCGCGAAAGCCCGATCCGGCGGCCGCGCTATGGTCGAGCACGACATAATAGCCGCCGGGCTTGAGCGCGGCGAACGCCGCCTTGTTGACCGTTGCCGCCGCATCGGCGGGTGCTTTCGATCCCTTGAGGTCGTGATAGTTGCGCGACGTCCACACCAGATTCGCCGAACCGGCGGGCGCGATCTCGGCAAGCGATCCGACGTGCAGGCTGATGTTCTGGCGCCCGGGTTCGCGAACGAGCGCCTTGAGTTCGTCCGACTCGCGCGACGCGGCGGCATAGACCTTGCCGGTCGGCCCGACGGCGTTCGAAAAGACGCGGGTGAAATAGCCGGCGCCCGGCAGGATTTCGACGACCGTCTGGCCGCGCCGGACGCCCGTGAATTTCATCATCATCGCCGGCTTGCGCAGCGCGTCCTGCGCAATGTCGCTGGCCGGGCGGTCGGGCCGGGAAAGGGCCGCTCCCGCGACGCCCGACATCGCAGGCAAGGCGACGACGGCACCGAGCGCGAGACTGCAGGCGGCCAGAAAAGCCGACCGGCGGCGGAGTGATGGCGATATCGGCATAGGAACCTCCCTGAGAATCGATTGGACATCGGCTAGACGCGAGCAACGCGGCGATTGGATGCACCGCCGGTCTAGATGAATCGCGCGGCCGCCTACTGTATTATTCGATCAACACACATGCGAAGCCGACGGACGGGCGAACGACGGGCGGCGTCGCGCGCGCATGAGGCGATCGGTGCCGCCCCGAAATCCTGCGATTCCAATCACTCACCGCAGGCATTTGCCTGCCCATCCAAATCATGCTTCCCTGCCGCCGGGCCGCGGGCAGTTCGCGCTTTTTTGCGAACGATTCGGTCACCCGATACGGGGACCGGCAACGACGGGGAAATCGCATGACCATCAAATTGCTTGCCGCTTCGGCGGCCCTCCTGCTCATGGGCGCGGCGCCGCAGGCGCACGCCCAGATGCCCACCTGGTCCGCCGAACAGGGCGAAGTGTGGAAATTCGTCCAGCAAAGCTGGGTCGACGACGTCGCGCAGAACGGCAAATGGCCCGCCGAATATGCCGATCCGCAAATGGTCACCTGGTCGGCCGAATTCGCCGCCCCGCGCGGCAAGGACGCGACCGTCCGCTGGACCAAGTTCCAGAACTCGCAGGGCAAGGTGCTGCAATATGAACTCAGCCCGCAGTCGATCTCGCTCAGCGGCAACACCGCGGTCGTGACCTATGCGCTCACCATCGTCGCGCAGCGGGGCACCGACAAGCCCGACTGGGGCAAGGAAGCAATCGTCGAGACGCTGGTGCGCAGCGGCAGCGGCTGGAAATTCCTCTCCTCGACCAGCTTCTCGCTCGAGAAATAGCGCGGCGGCGGAGCGGCGGTCAGCGCGCCCCGCGCGGTTTCCGCCGTTCCATCGGCCACGCCGGCATGTGCGCGTCGGACAGCGTCTTCGCTTCCGCCGGCGCGACGCCGAGGTCGGTCAGCGCCCGGACCAGCGCATCGGCGGGCGGCACCGCGATATCGGGCTGCACGCCGTCGCCTTCCCAATCCTTGCCGGTCGCGGGGTCATAGGTGCGCCCGACCGGGATGAAGGCCGCATACCCACCGCCCAGTTCCTCGCCGCGCCCGAAATGATTGGCGCCCGCGGTCGGCGCGCCGACCAGGATGCCGCGATGCGTGTGCTTCATCGCCAGCGCGAAATGCTCGGCCGCCGACCCGCTCGCGCCCGAGGTCAGCACATAGACCTTTGCCCGCTGCAGCCGCTTGTCGGCGCCCGGCGTCGCCCAATGCTCGCGCGTGACCATGCCGGGGTCGCCCTTCACAAGACGCAGCGAAGCGACACCGTCGATCGGCGATCCGCCCTCGGCGTCGACCGAGGCGCGCGTCGCCATCGTCACCAGCCGCGTCGGCTCGGCGAACAGCCACGGAAAGATCACGTCCATCTGGTCGAGCCCGCCGCCATTGTGGCTGCGGATGTCGAAGATGATCGCCTTGGCATCGGCATGCCCGGCCATGAATTTCGCCGCCGCCTCGGTCACCGCCGCATCGTCGGGAAACAGGTTGAAGCGGATGAAGGCGATCCCCGGCGCGATCCAGCCCGCCTGCTCGACCGGCGGCTTGCGCGGGCGCGGAGTCGCCGGCGCCGCAGCACCGGAAGCGGCCGGCGCCGCCGCCGCGCCTTCGGGAACGCGCAGCCGCAAATGGCCGTCGGGCGCGACCGCATTCACGTCGGCGTCGATCGCCGCGCCCAGCGCCTCGCCGGACAGCGTCCGGTAGCGACCGGCCTCGATCCCCGCGCGGAGCGCCGCGGCATAGCGTTTCCCCGTCTCGGGATAGACATAGTCGCGTTCGAGCAGCGCGGCATATTTCTCCGCCACCGCATCGCCGATGCTTTCAGCGGCCGTTTCGTCGGCCGCAAACGCCGGCGGCGGTGCGATCGCGGGCAACGCAATCATCGCGGCGGCCATGAGCAGGCCGGGCAAAAGGCGCGAGGAACGAATCATCTTTGTCTCCAATCCACTCCCGGTTCGACGCGAGGTGTATCAGAGTTACAATACAGATCAACTACGTTTGTAGTCGATTATGGACGGCGGCGCGCGAACCAGACGAGCACGACGCCGACCACCGCCAGCACCGCCCCATTGCGCGTCCAGGTCGGATCGCCGAGCATGAAGCTGCTCGCCGGCCAGCGCACGATGTCCAGCCCCTGCAATATCCACAGCCCGCCAACCAAAATCGCCGCGATCCCGACGATTGCCATGATACCCTTGAGTGCGCCCATCAGTCCCTCCCCTATCTGCCTTCTTGTCTCCGCTGCAATCCGATCAGCGGCCGCAGCCAGCCGATGCTGCGCCCGATCGCATAGAAAAGCCAGCATCCGGTCACCGTTGCCGCCAGCAGGATCAGGAAAGACGGCAGCGCCGCGACCCCGGCGTGCAGCAGGTACCAGCCCGCCACGACGATGATCGTCTGGTGGATGATGTAAAAGGGGAACACCGCCTCGGCGAGCATCGCGCGCTTCGGATGATCGCGGTTCCAGAAACGGTCGGCAATCCCGACCAGCGCGACGATCGTCGCCCAGCCCTGCACCTGCCGCGCGGCATGATAGGGCGGAAAAACCCAGTCGGGCGCGATCGTATCGCCCGGCCAGGTCCATTCGACCCATGCGATCGGAACGAAGGCAAGCACCGCCAGCACCGCCGCGACCGGCCAGCAGCGCGCCACGCTGTCGAACAGCACCGGCCGAACGCGCAGCAGCCAGCCGACGCCGAACGCCATCAGATAATGGAGATGCGACGGCCCGTCGTCGAGCAAAGCGTGGGTCTCGTCATGGTGCGGAAAGGCACCATAGACCGCGAGCCACCACAAGATCGGGACGATCAGCAACCCCCAGCCGCGCAGCATCCGCGCGCCGGCATCGGCGACCCTCGCGCGCGCCTGTTCCGGAACGAGCGCCAGCAGTGCCGCGGCAAGCATCGTATAGGCCCACAGATAGACGACGAACCACAAATGCTGCCAGGTCGGCAGGACGATCCCGTCGAGCGCTCCGAACCGGAAATAATCGTGCAGCCAGAAATGGAGAAAGCCGTGCGGATAGCCATGCTGGCCCGCCAGTTCGATCCATGGCTGCGGCGGAATGACGACAACGATGCCGAAAGCGAGCGGGATCAGCAGACGCGCACTCCGCGACCGGGCGAATGCCCCCGCCCCGCCAAGCTTGCCCGAAAGCGACGCGCTGGCATAGCCCGACACGAGAAACAGCAGCGCCAGCCGCCAGCCATTCGTCGCCAGCATCGGGATCGCAACCCAGTCGATCGTCGGATCGATCTTCACATGCCAATGCCACGGCACGAAATACATGCCGATATGGTAGAGGATGAGCAGCGCGAAGGCACCAATGCGGAGCCAGTCCATCCCGTAATGGCGTCCGCCGGTCATGCTCAGTCCCATCCCCCTCCCCTCGTCTTCCCGGACTTGATCCGGGATCCAGACACCATCGCGCAAATAGATCCCGGATCAAGCCTGTCCTGAGCCTGTCGAAGGGTCCGGGATGACGACAAGGAGAGGCTACCTCACCACTCGCCACGCCAAATCCGCAAATTCGCAAAGCAGCGGCCGCGTATCGCGCGGGTCGATGATGTCCTCGACCCCGAACTTCTCTGCCGTCCGGAACGGCGAGCGCACCCGATTGAGCCGATCGCGGATCGCCTCAAGATGCGCCGCCGGATCCTCGGCCGCCTCGAGCTCGCTCTTGTACGCGACCTCGACCCCGCCCTCGATCGGCAGGCTGCCCCAGTCGCCCGAGGGCCACGCGAAACGATACTGGAACCGCTCGGCGTTCGACATCGCGCTGCCCGCAATTCCATAGGCCCGTCGCACCACCACCGACGCCAGCGGCACGGTCGCACGGTAGATCGCGTTCATCGCCTGCACACCGTAGCGGATCGTCCCCGTGCGCTCGGCCTCACCGCCGATCATGAAGCCCGGATTGTCGACGAGGTGGACGATCGGCAGCCGGAACTGGTCGGCGAGCTTGACGAAGCGCTCGGCCTTCTCGCTCGTCTTCGCGTCCCACGATCCGCCGAGGTATGAGGGATCGCTCGCGAGCACCGCAACCGGCCAGCCGTCGAGCCGCGCGAACGCCGTGATGACCGCCCGCCCCCAACGCGTGCCCATCTCGAAGAAACTGCCCGTATCGAACACCGCAGTCGCGATGCGCCGCATCGAATAGACCTGCTTTGCCTCGCGCGGCACGACCGACAGCAGCGCCTCCTCGCGCCGTTCGACCGGATCGCTGCACGGCGTGCGCTGCGCCCGGTCATGGATCGACGACGGCAGATACGACAGAAAGCGCCGCGCCGCCGCAAAGGCATCGGCCTCGCTCGCCACCTCGTCGTCGACGACGCCGTTGCGCGTATGCACATCGCTGCCGCCCAGCTCCTCGCGGTCGAGCGTATCGCCGATCGCCGCCGCGACCGCGGGTCCCGCCGCGAATAGCTGCGACAGTCCGCGCACCATCACGCTGTAATGGCTAGCGACGACGCGCGCCGCACCGAGCCCGGCGGTCGGCCCCAGCGCGAGCGCGACCACCGGCACCGTGTCGAGATTGGCGATGATCTGGTCCCAGCCGGGAACATGAGGGATATAGGTATATCCCATCTCCTCCAGCGTCTTGACCGACCCGCCGCCGCCGGTGCCGTCGATCATGCGGATCAGCGGCAGGCGATATTCATGCGCCATCGCCTCGCACTGCACGAATTTCCGGTGCAACGCCGCATCGGCCGCGCCGCCGCGCACGGTAAAATCGTCGGCCGAGGCAACGACCGGCCGGCCGTCGATATTCGCGCGGCCGAAGATGAAATTCGACGCCGCCAGATCCTCGAGTTCGCCGTCTGCGCCATAGCGCCCGCGCCCTGCGATCTTGCCGATCTCGCGAAAGCTGCCCGGATCGACGATACCCGCGAGCCGCGCCCGCGCGTCCATCTTGCCGCGACTATGCTGCCGCGCGACCTTTTCTTCCCCACCCATCTTCTCGGCCATCGCCCGGCGCTGTCCGAGCTCGCCCACTTCTTTTTCCCAGCTCATGGAAGGGAGGCTATCTTACGTTGACGGAAACGTCATCCGAAACCTATCGTCGCGCCATGATGCGCAAGATCGCTTTCGCCTTCGCAGCCGCGATGCTCCCCCTCGCGGCGGGATCGGCGGCCGAAACGCGCACGATCCCCGGCGTCATCGATCCCTATAAGACGGAGGCCTTCAATCGCGCCGCCGACCCGATGGCGCAGATCGACGCCGCACTGGCGAACGCCAGGCTCTCCGGCAAGCCTGTCCTGCTCATCATGGGCGCCAACGAATGCCACGACAGCGCCTGGCTCGCGAACCTGCTCGCGACCGACCGTTTCGCTCGCGTCCGCGACCGCTACGCGATCGTCTATGCCGACATCGGCATGCCGCACGTCCGCGGCCTCGGCCGCAACCCCGATGTGCCGCGGCGGTTCGGCTTCCGGATCAGGGGAACGCCGACCGTCGCGATCCTCGATGCCGAAGGCCGCGTGCTCAACCGCAAGGCCGCTCCCGGATGGCGCAACGCCGCGAGCCGCAGCGACGACGAAATCTATGCAGAATTGATGCGATAGGGAGAGAGCGATGACCGACATGAACCTCGCGGGCCGCACCGCGCTCGTCACCGGCGCCTCGCGCGGCATCGGGCGCGGCATCGCGCTGGCGCTCGCGAAGGCGGGGGCGGATATCGCGGTCAATTACACCCGCGACGGCGACGCCGCCGCCGAAACCGTCGCGGAGATTCAGGCGCTCGGCCGCAAGGCGAAAGCCTATCAGGCCTCGGTCGCCGAAGAGGAGGCCAGCGCCGCGATGGTGGCAGCGATCGAGGCCGACTTCGGCCCGCTGTCGATCCTCGTCAACAATGCGGGTATCGCCAGCCGCGGCCGGAGCGTCGCCGATACCGACGCCGCCGAGGTCGAGAAATTGCTCGCGATCCACGCCGTCGGCGCGCATCGCCTGTCGCGCCTCGCGCTGCCGCAACTCCGCCAGCACGACCGCAGCGACATCGTCATCATCTCGAGCATCGCGACGCTCCACCACGCCGCGAATGGCGCGCCCTACAATATGGCGAAGGCGGCGGGCGAAGCGCTCGCGCTCACGCTCGCGAAGGAGGAGGTGAAGAACGGCGTGCGCGTCAACATCGTCGCACCGTCGCTGACGGTCAGCGACATGGGCGAACGCCTCGCGCGCGCGATCACCGGCAACGACGACATCCATCACCTCGACACCAAATTCCCCTTCGGCCGCGTCCCCACCCCCGACGATGTCGCCGCCGCCGTCGTCTGGTTCGTGAGCGAGGCGAACCCCTATTGCTCGGGGCAAAAGCTCAACATCGACGGCGCCGGACAGGCCTCGTTCCGGTAACGCTCGTCATTGCGAGCGGCGAAGCCGCGTGGCAATCCAGAGCAGCACAAGCCACCCCGGATTGCCTCGCTCCGCTCGCAATGACGGACCAATGCAGATGAGATCGATCAAATGAAGTTCGTCACAGCCGCCACCCTCGCCCTCGCCCTCGCCGGCTGCGCCGCCGCGCAGTCGAAAGAACCCCGCCCCGCGTCCGAAGCGACGCCGGCCGACCAGCCTTATTTCACGCCGACCGAAGCCCGCTCGTCGGGCTCGGTCACGGTGGGCGGCTCCGCGATTGCGTATCAGGCGATCGCAGGGACGCTCATCGTCCATCCGAAGGGCTGGACCGACACCCTCCCCGCCGAGCGCAGGCGCGACAAGGATGCCGGCGGCGACGTCCCCGCGTCCGAAGCCTCGATGTTCTACACCGCCTATTTCAAGGACGGCGCGCCCGCCGAGAACCGCCCGATCACCTTCCTCTTCAACGGCGGCCCCGGCTCGCCGACGCTATGGCTGCACATGGGCGCCTTCGGGCCGATGCGCGTCGAAACGCCCGATCTGGTCCACGGCTCCGCGCCCTATCGCACAATTCCCAACGCCTACAGCCTGCTCGACGCTTCCGACCTCGTCTTCGTCGACGCGCCCGGCACCGGCTTCAGCCGCGTCGCGGGCAAGGACAAGGAAAAGGCGTGGTACGGCGTCGACCAGGACATCCACGCCTTCACCGTCTTCGTCCGCGACTTCCTGTCGAAATATGGCCGCTGGAAATCGCCCAAATATATCTTCGGTGAAAGCTACGGCACGATGCGCGCCGCCGGGATGACCTTGGCGCTGCAGAAACAGGATATCGATCTCAACGGCGTGATCCTGCTCTCCGACATATTGAACTGGGATCTCCTGCCCGACGATCCGCAGGTCAACCCGGGCGTCGATCTGCCATATGTGGTCGCGCTCCCGACCTATGCCGCGACCGCCTGGTATCACAAGCGCGCGGGCGCGGGACGCGAACTCCAGCCCTTCCTCCGCGAGGTCGAGACGTTCGCGACGACCGACTATGCTCTCGCGCTGATGAAGGGGAACAGCCTCTCCGACGCAGAGCGCGAGGCAATCGCGGCGCGGCTCCACGCCTACACCGGGCTGCCGGTCGCTTATCTGCTCAAGACCAATCTCCGCATCGAATATGGCGCGCTGCAAAAGGAACTGCTCGCCGACAAGGGGCTCACCACCGGCACGCTCGACACGCGCTTCACCGGGATCACGCTCGACCCGCTCTCCAAGGTCGCCTCGAACGATCCGCAGGGCGCGGCGATCGGTGCCGCCTATACCGCGGCCTTCAACGACTATGCGCGCGGCACGCTCGGCTATGGCGCAGGCCAGCATTATGAGGGCGCGCTCGATGTCTATGAAAGCTGGGACTATAAGCATCAGCCGCCCGGCGCCGGCCGCGCGCTGATCGCGCTGCCCAACGTCCTCCCCGACCTCGCCGTCGCGATGAAGCAGAATCCGAAGATGAAGCTGCTCGTGACCGGCGGTTATTTCGACGTGTCGACGCCCTATTATGCGGGCCGGTTCGAACTGCAGCACCTGCCCGTCCCGAAGGAGCTGCAGGCGAACATCGCCTATCAATATTACCCCGCCGGCCACATGATCTACGTCAATGTCCCGCTGCTCGCCGAGATGCACCGCGACGTCGGCGACTTCATCCGGCGGACCGACGGGATTGGCGAATAATGCACCGCTTCCCGCCAGCCGCCGACCTCAATTTCCTGATCGGAAAAGAGCTGGGGCAGGTTTGCCTCGACCCCCATTCGGTGCAGTTGCATTTCTTGAACGGTGGCGGAATTCAGATCGAGTACGAATTCGATCATGTGGCGGGGGCTGAGCATTCCAGTCGCTATGATTGCACGGCTCATAAGGGTCCGCCGCTCCTGTTGCACCGCCTGATCGCCAGGACCATCGAGTCTCTTGACGTTGCGCCGTTGCAGCTCTCCCTCATTTTCGACGATGGCCAGCGGTTGATCCTGCATTCGATGGAAGGTCCATTTGAGTGCGGCCATATCCGGCCCTCGGACAACCCTTCCGACATGATCGTCTATTAAGTCGCGATCGGCCGTCGGTCGAAAATGATGACATGCCTCGCGCAGGATAAAAGGCCTCGCTAAAGCCCCACCATGCGTCCCGATTCGGCCTCCCCCGTCCTGCCCTTCCTCGTCGCCTGCGCGGGCATCGCGACCTTTTCGGCGATGGACGTGCTGATGAAGCGGCTGTCGATCGATATCGGCGCCTATAACGCCGTGCTGTGGCGGACCGGCACCGGCACCCTGCTCAGCGGCCTTGCCTATCTCTCGATGCGTCCTGCGCTCCCCGACCGGACGACGATGCGCATCCATGCGTGGCGCGCGCTGTTCGTCGCGGGGATGGCGATCACCTTCTTCTGGGCGCTCGCCCGTCTGCCGATGGCGGAGGCGATCGCGCTCGCCTTCGTCGCGCCGCTGATGACGCTCTACATGGCCGCGATCTTCTTGGGCGAGACGATCGGCCCGCGTTCGATCGCCGCGTCGATGCTGGGGCTCGTCGGCGTCGTCATCATCGTCGCGGGCAAGCTGGGGCAAGGCTCCTACAGCGAAGAAGCGCTGCTCGCGGTCGGCGCGGTGTTCCTCTCGGCGATCTTCTACGCCTACAACCTCATCCTCGCGCGGCGGCAGGCGAAGATGGCCGAGCCGATGGAGATCGCCTTCTTCCAGAATTTCTTCGTCACGCTCTTCCTCGCCGTCGGCGCGCCGTGGTTTGCGGTCGTCCCCGGCCTCGATCATGTCCCCGCGATCACCGGCGCCGCGATTCTCGCGACCGTCTCGCTGCTGCTCCTGAGCTGGGGCTATGCCCGCGCCGAAGCGCAGATTCTGGCGACCACCGAATATACGGGCTTCCTCTGGGCGATGCTGTTCGGCTGGATCTTCTACAACGAGCCCGTCACCTGGCCGACGATCGCCGGCGCACTGCTGATCGTCGCCGCCTGCCTGATCGTCGCGCGCAAGACCCCGCACGGCGATCCCGTCGAGCCCGCCGCCGCCTGATCTCCCCTCCCATTTATGGGAGCGGTCGGGGGAGGGCATGTCGATGTCGGGCGTTGCCGAAACAGGCCCTCCCCCAGCCCCTCGCGCAAGCGGGAGGGGGACTTAGACCGCCGCGCGCGCCAGCCGGTCGTTGATCGCCGCGCCCAGCCCCTCGCCCGGAATCGCCGCGACCGCGATCCGCGTCTTCGCACTCGCCGCCCCCGCGTGCAGGGCGTCGAACAGACGCGCCGCCGCCTCGGTCAAATCGCCCGCCGCGCTCAGATTATAATCGCCCGAAAGATCGCCGAACCCGATCGCGTACTCGCCCGCCGCGAAATCCTCCGCGCCCAGCCGCACCGGCTTCCCCGGCGCATAATGGCTCGCGAGCATCCCCGGCGCGACGATCTTCGATCCCGTCGCGCCCGTCACCGGCAGGCCGCTCGCCTCGCCGAGCATTGCCGCCGTCACCGGCCCCGGCCGCAGCACTTCGATCGCCCCGTCCTTCACCCGCGCGATCGTCGACTCGACGCCGGCGCTCGTCGGCCCGTCATCGATTACCAGCGCGATCCGCCCGCCGAGGCTCGTCAGGACATGCGCGGCTTTCGTAGGGCTGACACCCCCGCTCGCATTGGCGCTCGGCGCCGCGAGCGGCGCGCCCGTCGCCTCGAGAAGCGCGCGCATCGCGCGGTGCGCGGGCACCCGGATCGCGATCGTGTCGAGCCCCGCCGTCGCGATACGCGCGACCGGGCAGTCGTGCGTGCGCGGCACGACGAGCGTCAGCGGCCCCGGCCAGAAGCGCGCCGCCAGCGCTCGTTCGACCTCGCCGAATACCCCCAGCCGCTCGGCCACAGCCAGATCGGGCACATGGACGATCAGCGGGTTGAAATCGGGCCGCCCCTTCGCTGAATAGATGCGCGCGACCGCCTCTGCGTTGCGCGCGTCGGCGGCAAGGCCATAGACGGTCTCGGTCGGCACCGCGACCGGCAGCCCCTCCCCTATCAGCCCCCCGGCGCGCGCGATTGCCTCTGGGCCGAAGGGACAGATAAGGGTGGTCATGGGCGTTTGATCGTCGGCCATGCCGCGCTATAGCGCCCGCGCAACGATATTCATCAGGAAAGTCGGCACCGCATGACTTATACGCCGCCCGTCACCGAACAGATGTTCGTCCTCGACCATATCGCGCGCATCGACGCGATGGCCGCCCACGACAAATATGCCGCCGCGACCCCCGACATGGTCGAGGCGATCGTCACCGGCATCGGCGACTTCGCGGCCGAGGTTTACGCGCCGCTCAACCGCGTCGGCGACACGCACAACCCGAAATGGCAAGACGGCAAGGTCACCATGCCCCCGGGTTTCAAGGAGGCGTACAAGCAGTTCGTCGAGGCGGGCTGGGGCAGCCTCGACGGCCCCGGCGAATATGGCGGGCAGGATCTTCCCTTCACGCTCGCGGCCGTGACGATCGAGGCGCTGGGGACGGCGAACATGGGCTTCACCCTCTGCCCGATCCTGACCGCCGGCGCGATCCACGCGCTGATGGCCTATGGCACCGGGGAACAGCGCCAGACCTGGCTGCCCAAGCTCGTCACCGGCGAATGGAACGGGACGATGAACCTGACCGAGCCCAGCGCCGGCAGCGACGTCGGCGCGCTGCGCTCGACCGCCGAAAAGGTCACCGAAGGACCGGACGCGGGCCTGTACCGGATTAAGGGCCAGAAGATCTTCATCACCTTCGGCGAGCATGACCTCACCGACAATATCGTCCACCTCGTCCTCGCGCGCACCCCCGGCGCGTCCGAGGGGACGCGCGGCATCTCGCTCTTCCTCGTCCCCAAATATCGCCTCGACGCGGACGGCAATCCGACGATCAGCAACGGCGTCCACTGCGCCTCGATCGAGCACAAGCTCGGCATCCACGGCTCGCCGACCGCGGTGATGGTCTATGGCGACGGCGAGGATTGCCTCGGCGAGATCGTCGGCGACGAGATGGGCGGCATGCGCGCGATGTTCGTGATGATGAACAACGCGCGCCTGATGGTCGGCTGCCAGGGCGTCCAGATCGCCGAGCGCGCGCTGCAACAGGCGCAGCGCTATGCCGCCGAGCGCGTCCAGTCGTCGCTCGCGGGCAGCGCCGACCGCACCCCGGTGACGATCGAACACCACCCCGACGTCAAGCGGATGCTGTGGCGGATGCGCGCGCAGACCGAGGCCGCACGCGCGCTGATCTATTACGCCGCGGCGCAGACCGATTTCGGCAAGCTCGGCGACCAGGCCGCCGCGCTGCGCGCCGAGGTGCTCATCCCGCTCGCCAAGGCGCACGCGACCGACATCGGCTGCGAGGTCGCGAGCATCGGCGTGCAGGTTCACGGCGGCATGGGCTTCATCGAGGAAACCGGCGCCGCGCAGCATTATCGCGACGCGCGCATCGCCCCGATCTACGAGGGCACCAACGGCATCCAGGCCGCCGATCTCGTCGGGCGCAAGCTCGGCATGGCGGGCGGCGACGGGATACGCTCGCTGATCGACGATATCGCGCGCGGCGCCGCCGATTTCCCCGAATTGGCGCAGCTCGCCGAGGCGTGCCGCCACGTTACCGACTGGCTCGAAACCGCGAGCATCGCCGACCGGCTCGCGGGCAGCTATCCCTATCTCACCATGCTGTCGACCGCGACCTGCGGCTGGCTGATGGCGACGCAGCACAAGGCGGCAGAGGCCGCGCTGGCATCGGGCAAAGGCGACGCCGCCTTCCTGCAGGCGAAGCTCGTCTCGACGCGCTTCTACCTCCAGCAGATCGCGCCCGCGGCGATCGGCCTCGCGGCGTCCGCGCTCGCGGGCGACGCAGCGCTAGCGCCCGTTCCCGCGACCGCCTGAAACATCAGGATTTCCGCGCCCTCCGGTGACCGGCCGGAGGGCAAGGAAAGATTCATAATTAACGCGATGCTAACCATCGGCGGTTAGGACGTTCCGGCAATTGCTGGAGACGTGCGTGCCCATTCCGGTAAAGAGTCTGATTATCAGCTGGCGCACGATCGGCCTGTCGCTGCTGCTCAGCGTCGTCGTCGGCCTGACCTCGGTCGGCGAGCCCGTCGACCGCGTCATCGAGGCGTCGATCGGCCGCGTCGCGTGGCGCCCGGTATCGGGCGAAACCGTCGTCGTCGGCGTCGATGACAAGACGCTGCAATCGCTCCAGAATCAGGAGCTGACCGTTGCCAATCACGCAAAAATCATCCGCGCTATCAACGCTGCCGGCGCAAAGCGCCTATTCGTTGACTTTTCCTATCGGCGTCGGCTGACCGACCCCGATCTGCTAAAGGTCGCCGCGGCCGTGCATCAGATGGGGGACCGGATCATCCTCGCGGTTCCCGCGGCCAAAATACAAGGCACCGAGGTCAAGGTCGACTATTGGCCTCCCGCCTCGATGGGGGATCGGGCAAAACGCGCCTGTATTTGTTGGGAGTATGAATTTTGGCAAGTCTGGCGGGTGCCGCTTGCGGTGTCGGTCGACGGCCGCGTCCTGCCCAGCTTCGCCGCGCTGCTTGCCAACCGTCCGCTCGACAAGCCGTCGGTGTTTCAGCTCGATTATTCCTACGACACTTCGACCATAAAGGAATATAGTGCGGTCGACCTGCTCACGGGCCGCGTGGGCGCCAAGGAACTTCGCGGTAAAGACGTCATTTTCGCGCCGACAAATTCGGCGGCGTTCGACCAGCATTTCCTGCCCGGCCATGACACCATGGCGGGCGCCTATATTCACCTGATCGCCGGTGAAGCGTTGAAGCGTGGCACTCCCATCGATCTCGGCTTCCTGCCCGGGCTTGCGCTGACGTTCGTGGCGATGATGGCGTCGCTGGCTTTTCGCCACGGCCGCTGGTTCGTTCGCATCGCCTTCGCGATGACGCTCGCCCTGATCGCCGCCAAGGTGGCGCTCAGCCTTTCGCTCGTGTCGACCCAGATCGGCGCCGCCTGCTTCCTGATCGCGACGCTCAGCGCCAATGTGTCGCGCACCCGTCGCCGCGATTCGGCACAGCGCGAAAACCCCGTGTCGGGACTTCCCAATTTCGAGGCGCTGCGCTCGCAAACGCCCTTCGGCAGCGCGACGGTCGTCGCGGCGAAGGTCGTCAATTTCGAGGATCTCGCCGCGTTCATCCCGGGCGACGGCATCGGCCAGCTCGTCGAACAGGTCACGCGCCGCCTGCAGCTCGCGTCGCAGGGCACCGTGCTGCACCATGATCTCGACGGCACCTTTGCATGGCTCGTCCCCTATTATCAGCACAGCCAGATTGAGGGGCAGCTCGCGGGGCTCGCCGCGTTGTTCAACGCGCCGCTGACGATCGGCGAGCTCCGCGTCGACGTCGCGATCGCCTTCGGGGTCAACGACGAGTTCGAGGGGTCGAACGCGCAGCGCCTCGCCGCCGCGCTCGTCGCCGCCGAACAGTCGATCCGCACGCGCGCGCTGTGGACCAAATATACGCCGCGCGAAAAGGAGGATGCCGGCTGGCAGCTGTCGTTCCACTCGCAGCTCGAAGATGCGCTCACCGGCGGCGACATCTGGGTCGCCTTCCAGCCGCAATATGAGATCGCGTCGAAGCGGCTCGTCGGGATCGAGGCGCTGGTGCGCTGGACGCACCCGACGCGCGGGCCGATCCCGCCCGACGAGTTCATCGTCCAGGCCGAAAAGAGCCAGGACATCTATCGCCTCACCCTGTTCGTGATGGATCAGGCGATCCGCTCGGCGGCGCAGCTCCGCGAGCGGGGCATATCGGCGCATATGTCGGTGAACCTGTCGGCGACCTTGCTCGACCATCGCGACCTTGTCGGCACGATCCGCGTCATGCTCACCGCGCACCATCTGCCGCCCGAACTGCTGACGATCGAGGTCACCGAAACCGCGCAGATCGAGAACAGCCGCGAGGCGCGCCAGACGCTCGCGCAGTTCCGCCGTGCCGGCATCCGCCTGTCGATCGACGATTATGGCACCGGCCAGTCGAACCTCGAATATCTGACCGAAATCGAAGCCGACGAGATCAAGATCGACAAGCGATTCGTGATGACGATGCGCGATTCGCAGCGCAACCTCGAGGTCGTCAAATCGACGATCGAACTTGCGCATCGCCTGGGCGCCGTCGCAGTCGCCGAAGGCATTGAAGATGCACCGACTTTGGCCCTGCTCGAACAATTGGGCTGCGATATCGGCCAGGGATATCTGCTTGGAAAGCCGCAACTATTTTCCGAGCTGGTCAACAGCCTCGCCGCCGCCCCGCAAAGCCGCACCGCCTAGCCGCCAAAATGGCCGTAATTGTTAAGGTTAAGACTCGCTTTACCATGTCAATTAAGGTATATGCTGCGTTAACTGTTCTTCGTGGGCAGTGCCAACAGGAGATCTGACATGGGTTGGTTCTGGAAGTTCCTGGGCGGCGGCGGCACCGGTAACGGCGGCGGCGACGCGTAAGCCAGGATAGAGATCAAAAGGGTCCCGGATGTTTCCGGGGCCCTTTTTCTATGCCCGCTGAATGCCCACCAGATGTTGCGGTCACCCCCCGAATTTTTTCGGGCCGCCGTGCCTCTTTTGCCACAGCGCGCCAAACCCCGCGGAAACGCGGGCGATCTCGCTGTGAAGCGTGCGATCCCGTCGACGAAGCGAATCAAAATATCGACGAGTTGAGTCGCGAAGCTGTCATTTAGCGTCTTGCATCGACGCGCCGACGTGGCACTATGGATGGTGGGTAGACCACGGGGGCACCCCAACAAATAGTATTTGGCCGGAAGTGGCGGATTTCCGTCGTCCATCCCATATGGACACGGGAAAACCCCTTCTGCGCCCGAAAATAAGTGCCCCGACGGTCGCTGGAGATGCTAAGACTGGGGCTTCGCCCCGAGTCGAACAGGACGGGAACAAACGCGCTGCGGGCGCGTCGGGAAATGGGGGCGATCTAGATGGATTTTCGCGAAACAGAGCGGGTGGAGACGAACGACGTGGCAACGATGGAACTGACGAAGACGGACGCCCCGGCGGCCACCGAATCGAAGGCGGAAGGCAAGGCGGAAACGCCTGCGAAGCTTAACGATTCGGGCGAGCCCGCGGTGCACGCGCGCCGATTCGACGTCGCCGTCGACCGCAGCCGCGATTCGCTGCTCACCGACTTCGGCAAGGAGACGCTCGAGGACCGCTACCTCCTCCCCGGCGAATCCTATCAGGATCTCTTCGCGCGCGTCGCCTCGGCCTATGCCGACGACCAGGAGCACGCCCAGCGCCTCTACGACTATATCTCGAAGCTGTGGTTCATGCCCGCGACCCCCGTTCTCTCGAACGGCGGCACCGGCCGCGGCCTGCCGATCAGCTGCTACCTCAATTCGGTCGACGACAGCCTCGAGGGCATCGTCGGCACGTGGAACGAGAATGTCTGGCTCGCCAGCCGCGGCGGCGGCATCGGCACCTATTGGGGCGCGGTGCGCGGCATCGGCGAACCCGTCGGCCTCAACGGCAAGACCAGCGGCATCATCCCCTTCGTCCGCGTGATGGACAGCCTGACCCTCGCGATCAGCCAAGGCTCGCTCCGCCGCGGTTCGGCCGCCTGCTATCTCGACATCTCGCATCCCGAGATCGAGGAGTTTCTCGAGGTCCGCAAACCCTCGGGCGACTTCAACCGCAAGGCGCTGAACCTCCACCACGGCGTCCTCATCACCGACGAGTTCATGGAAGCGGTGCGCGACGGCAAGGAATTCGACCTCCGCAGCCCCAAGGACCAGAGCGTCCGCGGCACCGTCGACGCGCGCTCGCTGTTCCAGAAGCTCGTCGAAACGCGCCTCGCGACCGGCGAGCCCTACATCATCTTCATCGACCAGGTGAACCGCATGATGCCGAAGCATCATCGCGACCTCGGGCTCAAGGTGTCGACCTCGAACCTCTGCTCGGAAATCACGCTGCCGACGGGGCGCGACCATCTCGGCAACGATCGCACCGCGGTCTGCTGCCTCTCGTCGCTCAACCTCGAAACCTGGGACGAGTGGAACGGCGACAAGCTGTTCATCGAGGATGTCATGCGCATGCTCGACAATGTCCTGCAGGACTATATCGACCGCGCCCCGCCCGAAATGGCGCGTGCCAAGTACAGCGCGTCGCGCGAACGCTCGGTCGGCCTCGGCGTCATGGGCTTCCACAGCTTCCTGCAGGCGCGCGGCCTGCCGTTCGAGGGCGCGATGGCGAAGTCGTCGAACCTCCGCATCTTCAAGCATATCCGCGCGCAGGTCGATCAGGCGTCGATGCTGCTCGCCAAGGAGCGCGGCCCCTGCCCCGACGCCGCCGATCAGGGCGTGATGGAGCGCTTCAGCTGCAAGATGGCGATCGCGCCGACCGCGTCGATCAGCATCATCTGCGGCGGCACCAGCGCGTGCATCGAGCCGATCCCCGCGAACATCTACACGCACAAGACGCTCTCGGGCAGCTTCTCGATCCGCAACCCGCACCTCGAAGCTTTGCTCGTCGACAAGGCGAAGAACAGCGACGCGGTGTGGAATTCGATCCTCGAAAAGGGCGGCAGCGTCCAGCACCTCGACTTCCTGACGCAGGACGAGAAGGACTGCTACAAGACCAGCTTCGAGATCGACCAGCGCTGGCTGCTCGAACTCGCCGCCGACCGCACGCCGTACATCGATCAGGCCGCGTCGCTGAATCTGTTCATCCCCGCCGACGTCGAGAAATGGGACCTGCTGATGCTCCACTACCGCGCGTGGGAACTCGGCATCAAATCGCTCTACTATCTCCGCTCGAAATCGGTGCAGCGCGCCGGCTTCGCGGGCGGGGTCGAGGCTGACAACACCGCCGAAGCGCCGAAATATGAACTCAGCGCCGAAAGCACCGATTACGATGAATGCCTGGCCTGCCAGTAAAGCATAAAACCCCTCTCCCCTTGTGGGAGAGGGAGGGGCCCGTCGCCGCGTGAGCGGCGATGGGAGGGTGAGGGGAAGAGGCCGCAAGGCCGACCTCCCCCGGTGGACGACCGAAAGAGCGCGCACGCTCCGCCGCGAAGCCACCGATGCCGAGAAGCGCATGTGGCGCGCCTTGCGAGAGGCTTTTCCTCACGCAAAGTTCCGCCGCCAGCAAGCTCTCGGGCCCTTTTTCGCCGATTTCGCATCGCACGCCGCGCGGCTGGTGATCGAGGTCGACGGAGGGCAGCATGGCGAAGCGGTCGCCTACGACGAAGCGCGGACACGCTTCATCGAGGGTGAAGGATACAGGGTGATCCGCTTCTGGAATGACGATGTGATGACGAATATCGAGGGCGTGCTGATGCTGGTTGAAACCGCACTCACCCCCTCACCCTCCCAAGGCTGACGCCTTGGGCCCCTCCCTCTCCCACAAGGGGAGAGGGAATCTGGACCGAGTTTCGACTGGAGTACGCCGATGCCATTGCTGGAAGCCCGCAAGACCTACAAGCCCTTCGAATATCCCTGGGCCTATGATTTCTGGAAACGCCAGCAGCAGATCCACTGGATGCCCGAGGAAGTGCCGCTGGGCGAGGATTGCCGCGACTGGGCGCAGAAGATTTCGGATCACGAGCGCAACCTGCTCACACAGATCTTCCGCTTCTTCACCCAGGCCGACGTCGAGGTGCAGGATTGCTACCACGACAAATATGGCCGCGTGTTCAAGCCGACCGAGATCAAGATGATGCTGACCGCGTTCAGCAACATGGAGACGGTCCATATCGCGGCGTACAGCCACCTGCTCGACACGATCGGCATGCCCGAGAGCGAATATGGCATGTTCCTCGAATATGACGAGATGCGCGCGAAGCACGACTATCTCGGCACCTTCGGGGTCGACAGCGACGAGGATATCGCGCGCACGCTCGCGATGTTCGGCGGCTTTACCGAAGGCTTGCAGCTCTTCGCCAGCTTCGCGATGCTGATGAACTTCCCGCGCTTCAACAAGATGAAGGGCATGGGCCAGATCGTCAGCTGGTCGGTGCGCGACGAAAGCCTCCACTGCGAGGGGATCACGCGCCTGTTCCACGCCTTCGTCAAGGAACGCGACTGCCTGACCAAGGCGGTGAAGGAAGACATCATCGACTGCTGCCAGAAGACGGTGCGGCTCGAGGATGCGTTCATCGACCTCGCCTTCGAACAGGGCCCCGTCCCCGGCATGACGCCGAAGGAGATCAAGCGCTACATCCGCTACATCGCCGACTGGCGCCTGGGGCAGCTCGGCTTCCAGCCGATCTACATGATCGACGAGCACCCGCTCCCTTGGCTCGCCCCGCTCTTGAACGGCGTCGAGCACGCCAACTTCTTCGAAACCCGCGCCACCGAATATTCGAAGGCCGCGACGCGCGGCGACTGGAACCAGGTCTGGACCAGCTTCGACAACCGCAAGAAGGCGAAAGCCAACGACGACGGCGCCGCGGCGATCGAAGCGAGCGACGAGGGCGAGGATATGTTCAAACAGGCGGGAATCGCCGCCGAATAATGTTCCAAACCCCTCCCGCCTGCGGGAGGGGCAGCAAGGCTTGCGGTCCTGAGCCTGTCGAAGGGCCGCTAGTCGCAGCGGGGCGGGCCGGACAGCTTACGCGGCCCGCGATAAGCAGAGGCAAAGGCCCCCAAAATGACCGACAAGAAAAAACTCAAACTCCTGACCCTCAGCCAGCCCCAGCGCGCGACGCTGGAAGGCCTCTCGAACCGCCGCCCGCAACTGCCGAGCGACCCCGTCCGCGACGAGCTCGTCGCGCTGGGCCTCGTGGTGCAACAGGGCGCGAAGTGGGCGCTGACCCCGACGGGCAAGAAGGTGCTGTCGGCAAGCTCGAACCGGCGGAACTCGGGCGGGTTTTCGGTTTGAGAGTAACCGTGAGATCTCCTTTAGTGATATTGAAACATACGCCGGAAAAACAGATTCCAAAATATAGAATGCATAGGAATAGGCCGATATGGATATCGCTTCGATGCTTCGCGCGACGGTCCTCGGGGTACCAGAAGGCGATTATTCATCGGGACTTAGGGCTATTGTTCGCCACGTAGATGCGGCAATAAAACATTATGAGCGTGGTCTCGCCACCCAAGATGACGATTCATACACTGACTCAATTTATCGCACTAATCAAGCATTTGAAGGTGCTCTAAAGGAGGCCTTTCGAGCGATATCTGGCGAAAATCCTTCCAAGAAATCGTTATTCGATATAGAAAACTATCTTCAGACTCACAATCTTCGAAAAAGAGTCCTGACGCAGATTACGAGATACAGAGAAGACTACCGAAATCCATCTACTCATGATTACAAATTGGATTTTGACGAGAATGAAGCCCTTCTCGCTATTCTTTCTGTTACCGCCTTCTCTAAACTTTTAGTCGATCAAATTGCCGAGAAAATAAAGTTTGAAGAAGCCAAAAAAGCTATAGATCAATCGGAAGAAGTACCTGAAATTTTAGACAAAGAACCATCTCACATATTTTATATAGTTTCTGATTATGTCCATAAATTTCTCAATAATTCTTCACTAAAGGGTGAGACCGCCCGGGATAACACATCGCTAATATCAGCATATCTCTCGAAAGCCAATCTAGACATTTCCTCACCTTTAGAAATTTATTCCGTAAACGATAATGACACTGTAATTAACTGGGACATAGTTATAAATATTAATGAAATTCCGTCAATAGCTTTTGATATAAAATCATCAAGAGGAAGACAATCTAAAAATATAACTAATGATAGAATACTGTCGTTAGTAAACTATTTACAAGATTCAAATATTAATATGGGAATACTCGTTGAAGGCGTACCCAGAGGTGAGACATACGAATTATCAGAGCATCATATTGCAGATGATGTTAAGATCATTCGAATGGGCAGAAAGTGGGAGTTAGTATAACAGTGCAATAATTTCCACTTTGCTATCGCCTAGCTAATGACCACCCGCTAACCACACATCATGCCCGGGGTCTTCGTCCATCGCCGCGATACGCACTATGCCGACGAGCCCTATCGGCAATATCAATTCCCCAAAGCCTATCTGTCGCGCGCCAGCCAGTTCGAAGGCGATTGGGCGGTTTATTATGAACCCGTAAAGGCCGGCGGCAGAGGCTTTTACGCGGTCGCCTGGGTCGAAAAGATCGTTCCCGACCCCACGCGCGAAGGGCATTATCTCGCGCTGATCCAGCCCGACACCTATCTCGACTTTGCGCACAATGTTCCGCGGACAATCGATGGCGCGCTTGTCGAAAGCGATTTGGCCAATGCGCAAGCGGCCGTGCGCCCGCTCAGCCAGCGCGACTTTGTTCGCATCATCGACCTCGGCCTTGGCGACGACGAAAGCGCCCTGCCTCGCGTTGACGATCCGGCCGCCCCATTGCTGCCCTCGCTTCACGATAACCCACGCCCGTTCCGCTTCGAGCAGGAGCGCGTTCGCACCGAAATCCTGACCTCGCGCATCGTTCGCGACCGCGTCTTTCGCACCGCCGTGCTCGCCGCCTATGACAAGCGCTGCGCAATGACCGGTCTCAAATTCATCAACGGTGGCGGCCGCGCCGAAGTCGCCGCCGCGCACATTCGTCCGGTGGCGGCCAATGGCCCCGACAGCGTCAACAACGGTCTCGCGCTTTCGGGCACCGCTCATTGGATGTTCGACCGCGGCCTGATTTCTTTGGGTGACGACCTATCGGTCCTCGTGTCGCGCCACGTCAACGATACGGAAAGCCTCAATCGACTCCTCCGGCCCGACCGCAAAGCGATCGAACCGCTCGACCCAGCGCTTCGCCCGCATCGGAGCTTCCTCGCATGGCACAGGGAAAATATCTTCAAGATGTAGCGTCGACACCCCACCCCCAAATCCTATTTCGCACACCCCACCCCCGAAACCCTCTTTCCTACATTCTCCCGCCATGCTCCAAACTGGCGGATGAGCCACATCGCCCCCATCCCCTCGCCCGATCCCGCCACTCCCGCGCTCGACGCGCACGGCCATGACCCCGCCGCCTATGACTGGGTGCCGGTGCTGAAAAAGCGCCGCAAGGACGGCTGGTCGCCGGACAAGCAGCGCGCCTTTATCGAGGCGCTGGCCGACGGCGGGTCGGTCGCCAATGCCGCGCGCGCCGTCGGCATGTCCGAATCCTCCGCCTATCGCCTGCGCCGCTCGCCGGGGGCCGAGGCGTTCGACCGCGCCTGGTGCGCCGCGATCGAGGCCGCGTCGAAGAAACTGATCGACGCCGCGTTCGAACGCGCATTGATCGGCAGCGAGGAGCCGGTGTTCGACCGTGACGGCAACCGCGTCGGCCGCCGCCTGCGCCAGAGCGACCGGCTCCTCATGTTCCTGCTGCGCGCCTATGGCCCCGACTGTCTTCGCACGGCCCCCGCGCCGCGAACCGGCACCGCGCCTGCCGGCCCGCCGGTGGCCGAGGCGCTGGCGCATCTCCACCCCGCCCCGCCGGCCGCGCCCGCCGCACTGATGGCCCCCGACGACCTTGCGGTCGCGCTCGAGGTCGCCGATCTGTGCGACGGCGAGCTGCCGCGCTGGTATCGCGACGACGCCGGCGATGCCGCCGAGCGGCTCGCGGTCGTCCCCGACGATGCCGAAACCGGACCGCCACAAGGCTGAACTTTACTGAACTTTGGCCCGAAGCCCCCTCAATTGACCGTCACCCCGACCGGCACCCCGCGCAGACCGCCCGCCGCGAACAGCACCCCGCCGCGCACCGCCTCGGCCGATCCGTCGAGCAGCGGCAGCGGCACCAGGGCGCGCGTCACCTCGCTGTCGTCGTCGACGACCAGCCGCAGCACGGGAAAGCCCAGCCGGTCGCGCTCGATCACCACGTCGCGGATCGCCGCCAGCTGCCACGACAGGCTGCTGCCGCGATAGAGCCGCACGCCGTCGTGGAACACGTAAGAGCCGCGCTGGCGCCACAGCCGCAGGCACGTCCAGAAGGCGAAGGCCGCGGCGAGCATTGCCGCCGTCGCCACCGCATCGCCGAACAGCAGCGCGCGGATCATCGCGCCCGCCCCGTCGGCGCGCACCGGCGCCGCCTGCCCCCATGCGAGCGCGACGAACGCCAGCGCGCTGATCACCTGCCCCGCGAGCAGCGGCTTCGCCTTCAGCCGCGCGACGACGATCATCTTCCGGTCCCGATATTGCATCATGCCGACAGATAGGGATGGCGGCGGCGCGGCGCCAGTCGCGAGGCGCGGGACAATGCGCCCCGGCCGCGCAGCAAGCCGCCTGCAAAAGCGTCGCGGCGATGCTATAAGCAAGGCGAAAGGAGAAAGCCCATGCAGGCCGTAACCGAAGGCGACCGCCGCAAGGAGCTCGCGACCTTGCTCGCGCAGATCCAGGCGCACCCCGAACGCGACTGGAGCGCGGCGCGAATGCGGATCGCGACGCTGAACAAGCTGGTTGGCACCAAGCTCGCCGGCAAGTCCTTCAAAACGCACTGAAATATCGGCGGGCGGTTCGTCGCGTGCGCGCGGCGCCCCGTCGCCCGCCCGCGCAACATTCGCCGCATCCGCCGGTTTCTCTTGCCGGACGGGCGGCCGCTCCCGGCTGCCCGCAGGACAGGAGACACCCCATGCGCAATTCCCTCACGCTGCTCGCCGCGGGTGCGGCCCTGCTCTGCGCCCCCGCCATCGCGCAGGTTGGCGGAGTGGTCGGCGGTACGGTCGACACGACGGCGCAGGTCGGCACCGGCGCGGTCGGAAACACCGTCGGCAACGTCACCGGCCAGCTCGGCAATAGCGTCGATCGCGCCGACGGCGCCGTCAACGGTGCGATCGACTCGGCGAAGCTCACCGCCGCAACCCGCGAACAGGTCCGCGCCGGCGCGCAGATCACCGATGCCAAGGGCAACGGCATCGGCACCGTCCAGAGCCTCGACGGCGACAATGCGGTCGTGGTCGACGGCGGCAAGCTCTACAACATCCCGCTATCGGCGCTTTACAGCAAGGCGAACAGCGTCACCGGCCCGCTGGTGACCAAATTGTCGCGCGCCGAGATCGCGGCCCATGCGCACGGCAGTGCGCAGGCCGGCGCGGACGCCAAGTCGCACTGACACGCCTTCCCCACCGCCCGCTTCCGCGTGGGTCGCCCCTCGCGGGAAAATCGTGGACGCGGGCACAGGACGGAGCCGGGACGAACCACCCCGGCTCCGTTTCCTTTGTCGGTTTGGGTCAAGCTTTTCGGGGCGGCTTTGCCCTATGAAAACGGCCCGCCCCAGGGGACAGGGCGGGCCAGTTTCAGGGTGCGGGGACGCCGGATTGCGCCCCCGCCATCTATGTCCGGGGGATGGACTACTCGGCTTCCTCGAACAGGTCGATCGCGTTGGCGGCGGTGGCCGACAGGCGCACCGTGTCGCCCTCGACCGCGGCGACCAGCCCGGCGGGAAGATAATGATGCTTGCCGTCGACGCTGTCGGCCTTGGTCAGCTTGATGCGTTCGCCGTCGATATGGTCGACCGTGCCCAGATGGACGCCGTCGGCGCCGATGACATTCATATCTTCCTTGATCGCGCTGTGGTCATGTTCGGCCATCGTCTGTCTCCTTGCCGCTCCGGGAGGGGGAGCGCATTCACCATACGCCCGAAAGGCGAGTCGGCTCCACCCCCTCCGACGAAGCGCCCCGCGGACAGGGTCGGCGCCGCGATCGGCACCGCCGCCAGCTGCGCTCGTCAGCACCAGGGCCGGCGGCGTCCCTCCCACCGCCGCGCGAGCCCTTCGCCCACCAGCATGTCGCCGACGCTGTCGCCGCCGCGGGTGACGATCCGCAGCTTGCGGTCATAGCGGTCGGTGTCGCGATCGACGCTTTCGAGCGTGAAGGCGCCGGCGTTCAGCCAGCGGAGCAGGCGCCCGGTCGCCGCCTCGCCCAGTTCGGCTTCCTCGGCGCAGCGCGCGGGGTGTGTCTCGGGCGTGTCGATGTCGGCGACGCGATATTTCTGCCCCTCGAACCAGAAGGTGTCGCCATCGACGACGCAATTGCGCCCGCCGCCGCTGTGGCACAGCCCGAACCGTGCCGAGAGCGTGTCGGGCGCCGCCGCGGCCTCCTCGCGGAGCAGCGGGATGCCGGCCGCGGCCTCGCGTCCGCCCGGCGTCATGTTCAGCGCACCCAGCGTGCCGACGAATCCGCCCGCGACGACCATCGCAAGCGACAGCCCGAAAGTGCGCCGCCGCCGCAGCCGCGTCGGATAGGCACGGCGCCCGGGGCGCGGCGGTTTTCGGACATATCGACGGTGGGCCATGGCGGGCAGCCTGCCCGAAAGGGCTTAGCAAAGTCCCAACGCAGCGGCTCCGCCATGGCTGGCAAACGCCACTGATCGTATCCGGCGCGGCACCGTTTTTGACCGATATCAAGGAAAAAGGCGCGGCGCGGCGCCAGACGGGGTCACCAGTCAAGGAGACCCGTCATGACCAATCCGCTCTTGCAAGGCCCCGTCCTGATCTTCACCGCGATGGTGGGCAGCTTCCTGCTCGTCCTCGGCCCGATCGCGCTCGCTGACCTGATCCGAAACCGGCGCTAGGCATCGGACGTCAGGGCGCGCCGCGCGGCGCGTCGTCGTCGATCCCGTCCTCGCCGAGCTCGCCGTCCTCGTCATCGTCGCTGCGTTCGCCGCGATAGGCGTCCATGTCGATCCGGCCCGACCGCTCCATCTGGCGCATATGATCGACCAGATCGGGCGTGTCGCGATCCTCGTAGCGCGCCTTCGCCTTGCGGCTCTCGCCCAGCGGGCGTTCGCGCCGCGCCGCCTCGGCGACCGTCTGCGCCTGCGCGTCCTCGTCCTCCTGTTCGCGGTTCAGCGCTTCGGGCGCTTGGTCATCGCCATCACGGGATTCATCGTCGCGGGGGTCATCGGCCATCGTCATCGCCTCCATTGCCAGGATCAACAGATAACGCGCGGCGGGACCGGGCCGTTCCTCAGGCCGCCGCGGCCAGCACCTTGCTCTCGATCACGCGGATGAACATGTCGGGATCCTGCGCGCCCGGCACCATCATCCGGCCGCCGAGGATGAACGCGGGAACCCCGGTCACATTCTGGTCGGCCCAATAGGCCTCTTCGACGCGGACCATCTCGCCATAATCGTCGCCCGCGAGGATCGCGGCAGCGCGTGCGCGGTCGAGCCCGACCGATGCCGCCACATCGGCGAGCACCGCATGATCGGAAACATCACGATTATCGGTGAAATGCGCCCTGAACAGCGCCAGCTTCAGCGCGGTCTGCACGCCCGTCGCCGCCGCCTGCTCGGGCTCCTCGAGCGCCCCCGCCCAGGTCAGCAGCCGGTGCGCGTCGAAGCTGTTGCGCATCCGGAACTCCGGACCGCGGTTGAAGGCGAAGCCCAGCTCGCGCGCGATATCTGCCAGCCGTCCGCTGTTCGCACGGCTCTGGTCCGCGCTGATGCCATATTTGCGCATCACATGCGCTGCCGCATCCTCGCCCTCGGGCGGCATATCGGGATTGAGCTCGAACGGGTGCCACTGGACCCGAAACGCCAGCCGCCCCTCGAAATGCGCCATCACCTTTTCGAACTTCAGCCAGCCGATGATGCACCAGGGGCACATGACATCGGACACGATGTCGACGGACAGGCGCGGCAGCACTTCGGTCACGGCAAATCTCCAACCGGCACGGCGACCGTCGCGTCGCCCGAGCCGCCCCTATACCATCGCGTCACTTCGTTGGCGACCGCCGGTCCTTGCCCGTCCTGCGCTCGCCCTCGCGGCGCTCGGGACCGTCATAGGCCGGATCGTCGACGACACGCCGATCCTCCCGCCGCCGATCCGCCGGCCTACGCGTCTTATCGCCCGACATAACAGCCCCCCTTCCCGTAAAAAGGAAATCAGAAGCAACCCTGCCGCCAGTAACTCACATTATCGGCCAAAAGACAAGGAAAGCCCAATTTAATGCAGGGTGTCGGCGGCCGCGGCAACAGTATCGCCGCGCGACGCACGCCCCGAAAGCACCCACCAGCTTCCGGCCATCAGCAACAGCGTCAGCGCCTCGATGATCATCGCCTGCACGATCGCCGCGCCGACCGCATCGCCCAACGCCGCCCCGATCAGCCGGCCGGCCAGCGCGGTGCCATAGAGCGCCGCGGGCACCAGCAGCGCGCCCGTCCAGCCGCGCACCAGCGCACCGATGGCGGCGCTCCCCGCAGCGACAAGGAAGAAGGCCGACAGGTCGGCGCGCACGGTGTTCGCCGCAGCCCCGTCGACCGCGATGCCGAAGGTTTCGGTATAGGTCGCGGGATCGAGCAGCCCCTGCGCGCCCAATATGGTGAAAAAGACCGCCCACAGCAGGACGGCGCCGCGCAAGACCCAGTTGACCATCGCTTTTCTCCCTGATTTTCCCGCAGGCTGCGGCATCGGGAGGAAAAGCGCAATCTATTCCGCGGCGAACGTCTCTTCGATCCAGCCGCCGCCCAGCACGCGGCTCTCGTCCGCCGCGTCGTACAGCACCGCCGCCTGTCCGGGCGCGACGCCATATTCGGCCGCGGCGAAGACCAGCCGGTCGCCTGTCACGAGCGCGGGCACCGGCTTCGCCATGCTGCGCACCTTCGCGAGCACCGCACGTCCCTCGACGTCGGCGAGCCAGTTGGTTTCGCCGAGCCGCGCGCCCGATACCGCGAGCGCCCGCCGCGGCCCGACGACGACTTCCTTTGTCTCCGCATCGAGCCGGATGACATACAGGGGCTCGGCCTGCCCGCCGATCTCGATCCCGCGCCGCTGGCCCACCGTATAGTGGATCAACCCCTTGTGGGCGCCGAGTATGGTGCCGTCGACATGGACGATCGCGCCCTGATCGTCGGCGTCGGGGCGCAGCTTGCGGACGAGGGTCGCGTAGTCGCCGTCGGGGACGAAACAGATGTCCTGGCTGTCGGGCTTGCTCGCAACGCCGAGACCGAGCTCGCGCGCGATGTCGCGCACCACGCTCTTTTCCAGCCCGCCGAGCGGAAAGCGCAGGAAGTCGAGCTGCTCCTGTGTCGTAGCGAACAGAAAATAGCTCTGGTCGCGCGCCGGATCGACCGCGCGGTGCAGTTCGGCGCCCGCCGGGCCCATGACGCGGCGGACATAATGGCCGGTCGCAAGGCAATCGGCACCCAAGTCCTTCGCGAGTTGGAACAGGTCGGTGAACTTCACCCCCATGTTGCAGCGCACGCAGGGGATCGGCGTCCGTCCGGCGAGATATTCGTCGGCGAACTGGTCGATCACCGTGTCGCGGAAGCGGCTTTCATGATCGTGGACGTGATGCGCGAAACCCAGCCGGTCGGCGACCGCTCGGGCGTCGCGGATATCCTGCCCGGCGCAACACGCCCCGACGCGCTTCGCTTTCGCGCCATGATCGTAGAGCTGGAGCGTCACGCCGATCACCTCGGCGCCCGACCGTGCGGCGAGCGCGGCGACGACGCTCGAATCGACTCCGCCCGACATCGCGACGACGACTCGCCGGTTCTTCAGCGGTTCGGCAAGCTGGAAGTCGGCGCGGGCGAGGCCGTCGGGGGCGGAAATCGTCTCGATCATGGTCGGCGCCATCTAGGGATGCGAACCTCAAAATACCAGCTTTTCCGCGCTGTGCGTCAAGATATTGACGCCGGTTAAGCTTCGCTAACAGGGGCTGAAACGGGCATTTACTGGACCTTAGCTCCTCTGATCTAGACAGGCTGCATGAACGCCAGCCCGTCAAATATCCCGCAGCTTTCCGCCGCGACGAGCCTGTCGAACCCCGGCTTCGACATCCTGCTCGCCGTGTCGGAAGCACGCCAGTCGGCGCTGCCAACCGTGCGCATGATGCGCACGCAGGCGACTCGCGAACGCCACGCGGAAAAGATCGGCGCGCTGCGCGACATGCTGCTCGGCACCGCCCCCGCCGCGGCGTCCGAGAGCGCCCGGCCGGCGCGCTTCTTCGACTTGTCGGACCCCGCGAACGCCCTGTCCGAAACTGTGAATGACCTGTTTACCAGAGGGTTTCAGCCGATGTTGAGTCCCGCCGATCTACATCCCCTCTTGTCGGCTCGCCCGATCCCCCACGACGAAGATTAATGGAATGAATATGATCGAGAATCAGAAAATCCGGCCCGCACAGGTCATCGGTCCGCTCGGCGAACCGTTGACGCTCGACTCGCTGCCGCCGCCGACGACCACCCGCTGGGTCGTTCGCCGCAAGGCAGAGGTCGTCGCCGCGGTCAACGGCGGTCTGCTGACCGTCGATGAAGCGTGCGAACGCTATGGCCTGACGCTCGAGGAATTTGCCGGCTGGCAGCGGTCGATCGACCGCAGCGGTATGCCGGGTCTCCGCGTCACGCGCATCCAGCACTACCGCGACCTTTATGAGCGCCAGCAACGCTTCTGATAAAAGGACGCGCCCGAAGGGGTCATGAAGGGGGCGCCTGCGGGCGCCCTCTTTTTTGTCGAAAATCCCGCGATTTCCGCGGCTTCGAAAATTTGATGCAACCTTGCCATTCACCGGGCGTTAAGCCCCCGAGTCAATTTTGGAGAGAACTCGATATGCGCAAGATGATCATCGCCCTCACCGCCGCATCGGCCCTGGCGCTCGGCGCCTGCCAGAGCAAGGAAGCCGACAAGGTGGAGGATCAGGCCGAAGCCCAGGCCGACGCGATCGATGCCCAGGCCGACGCAATGCCTGAAGGCGCCGCCAAGGAAGCCACCGAAGCCAAGGCCGACGCCGTCGAAGCCGCGGGCGAGGAAAAGGCGAACGCGATGGACGATAACGGCGAAATCGCTCCGTCCGAGGTCAAGGACGCCACGATGGCTCCCGCCGAAAAGAAATAAGGAACTCCGCGATTGGGTCGCGGGAAGGGCGCCCGGCGAAAGCCGCGGCGCCCTTTGCTTGTCCGCCGCGCGCGGAAATCATCCCCCTGTGCGCGACGTCACCGCGACGTCATGCCGTCGCGGCTAGAAGGGATTCGCGAGGGGGCGATCCAGGCTCCGTCACGCTCCCTCCCGCCGCGGTCTGCGACCCGCCGCGGCGGGAGGGACTAGCCCCAAATCTTCAAACCCCCAATTGCTCGAACACATGCTGTACGCCCGGCGCATCGGTGTCGGCGCGCAGCGCCGCGATCGCCGCTCCGACATCGAGACAATATTCGGCAACCCCGGCGCTCTCGCCTTTCCATGTCCCGCCCAATGCATGAACGAGGCGTGACGCTGCGTGATTCTCCGACAAGGTGTGGACATCGAGCCCGGTCAGACCCTCGGCATGGCAGTCGACGAGCAGCGCGGCAGTCATCATACGTGCCAGTCCCTTGCCGTGGAACTCGTCGAGTACCGCGACCGAATATTCGCCGACGCGGCCATCGGGCTGGTTGCGCACCGCATGGACCGCGCCGATCGCGGGCCATCCGGGGCATTCGCTGCAGATCGCGCCCCAGGCGATATGATCATGCCCGTCGACGTCGGCGAGCCGGTGGACGACCTCGTCGGGCAAGGCCGGCGCGGGCGAGAAAAAGCGCAAATAGCGCGATTCGGCCGACAGCCTGGCGATCCCGTCGCGAATGCGCTCCTCGTCGTCGGGCTTGATCGTGCGCAGGCACACGCGCGTCCCGTCGGTCAACGCGCTGTGGATGACGATGCCGTCGATCGGCCTTGCACGGGCTTCGGTCATAACGGACGCTCTTTACGGATGGGACGGAAGCGAAGCTAATCCGGGTGCGATCCGCCCGCAATCCCGTTGCTGGGTGGCGATCCACACGCCCGAATATTTATGCGCTGTCGGGCGACCGGCCCGCCGGACAAATTGCCGAACATGCCGAAGATCTTGCCAGCCGCCAGGACTTCTAGCATGATCGGTCGTTCGCGGCCCGTCGCCGCGCCGAGGTCGCGCAGAAATTCCATGGCTGAAAAAGAGTGCCGCGTCACCGCGTCGTGCAACGGCGTGCCGAAACTATTGTTCGCGATCCGCGAGCTTGGCGGCGGCACCCTGCTGCTCGTCCTGCGCGGCAGCGAATATCCGATCGCGATCGGCGGCAAGATGCACCGCGTCGTCGAGCAGCGCTATTCGCTCCACATCGACCCGGTGTCGGGTTACGTTACGGTCAAACATTCGCTCCGCCTTTCGGACCGGCGGATCGTCGCCTTCGCGGCCTTCTCGCACGAAAACTCCGCCGTCCGGGCCTGGCCGGTCTTCTCGCGCCTCGCTCCCGATCTTCGTGCAAGAGCCTACGACCTCAAGGGCGCGCCGTCGGACCGCGATCTCGCCATCGCCGACTATAATCCACACGCCGCCAGCCTTGGCTATTCGGTCGTCGCGCATCGTGGGCAGAAACTGGCCGCATCGGGGGATCTCGCCCCCGCCACCCTTGCGCGCCTCTCCTTCGACGCCTTCGACATTTCGATCGTCGCGCGCACGCTCGACCGTCCCTCTGCCGACGGCGCGCTGATGCACCACAGCGCCGAGGCGCCCATCGCGAGCGCCGGCGACGACACCATGGCCGAGCGGGATCTCGTCCACTTCATGGAAACGGCGCTCGGCCAGCTTCTCGCCGCCGACCGGCAGCCGGCACGGCGCGGCCGACTCGCGGGCTGAGCCCGGGCACCGGAATCCGCTTTCCTACAATGTTCCAATATGGTTCGTGATAACCAAGTCACAAACCAAGGAGCATCGTCATGCGACAGGAAATTCTCCCGCCCCTCCCCGCCGACCCCGAAGCGATGGACGAATTCGCGAACGACGAGCTCCCCGAAGAGCTTGCCTTCACCCCCGTCGAGCAACAGGCGAAGCGCTGGTCGGGCATCAACGCGCATAAACAGCGCCTCTTCATCGCGCAGCTCGCGGCGACCGGCGCGGTCAGCATCGCGGCAAAGGCGATCGGCCACAGCACCTCCGCGCTCTACCAGCTCCGCAAGCGCGACGGCGCGGAAAGTTTCGCCGCGGCGTGGGACCGCGCGGTGGAGGCGGGCGCGCGCCGCGTCGCCGACCTGCTCATGGAATATGCCATCTATGGCGTGCCCGAGACGATCTCGAAGCGGGGTCGGGTGATCCTCGAGCGCCGCCGCCCGAATGTCCGCGCGATGCAGCATATCGCCGCCAGCCGCTTTCCCGCGAATTTCGGCGGCATCGACCCCGCCGACGGCCGCCCCGCCACCGCGATCCCGCACGCGGTCCGCCGCCTGCGTGAGACGTGGCGCGCCGAGTGGGAGGCCGAGCGGCAAGCCGCGCAGCAGGCCGAAATACGCGACCATGCGGAGCGCGCGCGTCGGCAGGAATCCGAACTGGACGACCGCCTCCGCACCATCCGCACCGGATATCAACGCGGGATTTCGCACGACCCGGTCAAGCGCGCCGCGTGGGACATGCTCGCCGGCCCCGGCACCGACTGGGACGCGCTGCGCCGCGAGGACGCCTACACCAACCCGCAAAAGCATGAGTGGCACATATACCACCCCGACATGATCCTCCCCTTCGCCGCAGGCGCGGGCCATATCGACTGGCAGGCGCACGAAGGCGGCGACCTGTCGCACCCGAACCCGCCCCCCACCGCTTGCGTTCCGGGGGCGGAGGGCGGCGAAGAGGACGAATTCTGGTTCAAACGCTATGAGGATCATATCGTCGAGGGCGAGGCCGACGAGCGCGACCCCGCCCCCGCAACAGCCACCACCGGAGTCACCCGCGACGACCTCCGCCGGGCCGCCCGCATCCTGCGCGACCGCGCCGAAGCCTGGCAAGCCGCGCGTCGTCCGGTGTACCAGCACCCCCACGGCTTCCTCGCCGACACCAGCCAATGCGGCGGCGCCACGGGAATCGAACGTTACACCGCCCGCCGCCGCATCGAACGCACGATCGCCGAGCTCGAACGCGAATGGAATGCGGCGTACAGCGAGGAAAGCTGGGCGGCGTGGAAGGCGGGGAAATCAGCTACGGCTTTTGGAATGTAAGAATCACCTCTTTGCGCATCCGCTTGCTAAGCGACCCTGAGGCTGGCGTAGGCAGGTATCGGCTACCGCTGGGCAGATCTCGTTCATGCTTTTGAGGAACGCCGAGTCCGAGCAGCTCTCCAGCCTTAGCAAGCGCTTCCGAGTTTTGAATGTACACCCCGCGCAAGCATGAATTGCCCATAACGAAAGTGGCAGTGCAGCTGGACTTTAGAACTCGGGCTATTTCGCTCATCATTTGGTACATGTCTATTACGTAGCGATCGATCATTCCATGGTACCGAGGGTCCAATGTGACCAGATCGCCCATGGCCATTTTCATTTGGCCGTGTCTCTCATCGCTAAGTGGAATGTCGGGTTTACGTTCGGCACCAATGCTGTTTGAGCGCGTCTTAGTCAGATCTGCATATCGATGGCCTAACCAAACGAGAGCCATTCGATGGCCGCGCATATAATCTATTGCATTGAGATAGGGGGGAGAAGTTAAAACCGCATCAACACTCCCGTCCGCAACTGCTTTCAAATCTCTCGCGTCACCACGTTGTATGGTGACCGAACCGTGAAGGGGTATCGTGGAAACTCTCTTTCGAACCGCACGCACTGATTTCTCAAAGCCGGAAAATACGTCATAGTCTGAGCTTTCCGAAACCCGATGCGGTCGGCTGTGAGAAGTATCTTGGGCCAACGAAGCAGCCGCCTTTTTTGTGACGATTATCCGGCTCAGGGCGATGCGTAATACATCTGCTATGTCAGGCGAAAGATCTCCCTCACTGTCATTAGAGAGAAGAAAAGATAGCTTTCTTAAATCGCTACGTTGCTCTTCAGCGAACCAATAGTTTATGAATTTTTCGGCATCTTGATCCCCATCTATCCAATCAAGCGCTATCTCATCTTCTGAGATCGATTTCGCCCTTTCGATAAAAGACTTGGCAGAGGCCTCCAGCTCGGCATCGCACACTGGCGTCGTCGCAACCTTGCTAATTAGCACTGCCAGTGGATCCAAATCGAAACCAACTGCGTCCAGCGCCTGATTTTTGGCCACTCGCGCCACTGTTCCCGAGCCAGTCATTGGGTCCAAGACCACACCTTTTGAAAGGCGCTCCAGCGAACGAAGTGCCAACTCTGGAGCCATCCGTGCCGGAAATGGGTGTATTGAAGCAAGCATTAGTCAGCCCCGCAAATCATCACAAACCTCAGCCAATCCTCGACGTTTCGGTTTAGCAAGCTTCCCACCCGTCCCGTTCACGCGATACATTTTGTTTCGGTCCCGATCGATCCTAACGAAGCTCGTCGTATCGGCATCTGCAGGATTGATCGTCGAAAACTCCGCGAGCGATAGCGCAACGAAGCCGTCCTGCCCACACACATGTATAAGCCAAACGGAACCGCTCCGCGCAGCCAATCGCTCGATTTCTGCCAACGTATCCGCTGGATAGGTGAACTGCCATGGGGGCAGCCTCTTCGAGCTATGTTTGACGTGAACTCCGACCGAGCCCTGGAATAGAAATGTGTTCACCCGGCCCGTATCATCATCAGCTTCTACGGTAAGCGACACGCCGCTCTCGACGATTAGACAGCGAATAACCGCTCCGTGATACCGCTCAAACTCTCCAATCATTTCAGATTCTTAATAAATTGCACTGAGCCATCAAACTTATAGAATAGGCGAGCCTTACCCTGTTCATTCTTAAAAATTCGAAGGAAATGAACGGTGTTGCCCGCGCGATCGCTATCCCGGATCGTCAGAAAGCCCTGCCGTCTCTGGATGCTGGCTTGTTCATCGGGAGTCATGCTAGGGAACATGCCGCCACTCGCGAAAAACTTAACACCCTGCCGGCCCGAAGATATGGAACGCTGAATGAACTCTCGAAGATAATGCGGGAATGCGGCTTCACCCAAGCGTTGTTCAAGTTGAGTGAGCTTTTCGGTCGCCGAGACTAAAGAAGTCGCTATGGCATCGAGGTCGTCGGTAAAATCGAAAAGCGCGTAGCTCATCTCGCCGCGATCCAAATCGACGGTGGATCGATCTATGCTAGACGCAGCGACGGCAGCTATTCTTTTGTCCGCCATCCAGACTGGCGATCCCAAATTGCTCTCAATAGATGATAGGGCAAGGCGGTGATAAACAAAGCATCTATGCCAATCTGCGTACAACGCGATCGGTATCGTTAACTCAAAATGTTTTAAATATCCACCTCTAGCGCCGAACATCCTAGCTCGCTGAATATATGTATCCTGCTGAAGCTTATTTTTTACATCACGAGTAAAAAACATGCTCAGAAGATTATTAAATGTAACTCCACGAGATACAATGTTTCCTCCGATTACTATCGTAAATAGAGCTGATGGGGTCGTAGCATTACCCCCAAAATTTTTAAAATCTGGCTCACTATTAAGTACTATTATTGTATTTCTACTTATATTATTTATAATATATTTCGTTATATTATTTGGGGATATATCATTATATCTGTCTTTAGATAGATCCCATATCTCTTTCACATACTTTTCGAACTTTTTATGAGATGTGTCCGTGAGGATCGAAAAAATGCTTCGAAATACCTCCAGATCGAATCTATGATCGACTTTTTTCCCGCTCGTATGAACTAGGAATGAGAAGTTCTTCTCTTGATCAGAAGTCAAATTGAGATGGGCTGCATTGACCATGAAGCCAAATAGCGCCGCCCTTTCGCATTTCCCGTCATCACCTTTGTCACCCATGAGAGTAAGTCGATATTCGAGATTTTCGACGCCGACCTCTTCAAGGTTCATCGGAAAGAATGTGTCTTGCCCGGTATACATACGGTGGGGCGGAAATTTTACCCATATTCTAGAATCATTATTGAATGTATTGTTAAGGTTTAACCTAGCTGGCGTAGCTGTTACACCAATATAGTGTCCTGTATCTCCGATAACCTTCTCTATAAGTTCATTTATAGGGGTTTTTTCATTTTTATTTACTTTTGAATTTGGCGTCGCATAGTCCGCCTCATCATCAATTACAATTATACCTTTAGTTGTACCAATCTTATTGATGAGATCCCTGAGATTATTTCCGTTCTTTTTGCAGAAAACAACAAATTGACCGCTCTTAATGTTTATCGATGGATCGCGAATTTCCATGAAATTTTGCGCGGCTGGGGCGAGACCTGAACTATGGAATCTCTTCATATTTTGACCCAGTAGGTCAACGCTATCATTGAGAAGGTGGACAATAAACCGGTGACCGTCATCCAACAGCTTAGCTGTCAGACATATCATCATCTCTGTCTTACCGCTCTGAGGCTCTCCGTAAATGACGAATGATTGCTGTCCGCCCTGCTTCAAATTGGCAAGCGCGCCCTGAACGGCTGCTTCGATACATTCGGTGGAATTGTTCTCATCTCGTATGCGCTTTAGCTGAATCTGATACTGATTCGACGGCGCAGCTCCCGAGGTGAAGTTGGAGATATCAAATCCATCAGCCATAGAATTCCCCTTTCGGAAACTATTGCTGTTTCGATTTTAAAATCAAGTTTCTCCGATCCCGTTTAGCGCCATTTTGACGATATTCTCATCAGGCATCATCCCCCATCCGCAGCGCGGCGATAAACGCCTCCTGCGGGATGTTGACGTTGCCATATTCGCGCATCCGCTTCTTGCCCTCTTTCTGCTTTTCGAGGAGCTTCTTCTTGCGGGTCGCGTCGCCGCCGTAGCATTTGGCGGTCACGTCCTTGCGCAGCGCGGCGATGGTTTCGCGGGCGATCACCTTTCCGCCGATCGCGGCCTGGATCGGGATCTTGAACATGTGGCGCGGGATCAGGTCCTTCAGCCGCTCGCACATGCCGCGGCCGCGGCTTTCGGCGCTGCCGCGGTGGACGATCATGCTGAGCGCGTCGACCGGCTCGTTGTTGACGAGGATGCTCATCTTGACGAGGTCGCCGGCGCGGTGGCCGATCTGGTGATAGTCGAACGACGCATAACCGCGGCTGATGCTCTTCAGCCGGTCGTAAAAGTCGAACACCACCTCGTTGAGCGGCAGTTCGTAGGTGATCTGCGCGCGGCCGCCCACATAGGTGAGGTTCTTCTGGATGCCGCGGCGGTCCTGGCAGAGCTTCAGGATCGCGCCGAGATAGTCGTCGGGGACATAGATCACCGCCTCGATCCACGGTTCCTCGATCTCGTCGATCCGGTTGGGGTCGGGCATGTCGGCGGGGTTGTGCAGCTCCATCTCGGTCGGGCCGCCCTCCTTCGACCGGGTGAGCTTCAGCTTGTAAACGACGCTGGGCGCGGTGGTGATCAGGTCGAGGTCATATTCGCGGGTCAGCCGCTCCTGGATGATCTCGAGGTGCAAGAGGCCCAGGAAGCCGCAGCGGAAGCCGAAGCCCAATGCCGCGCTCGTCTCCATCTCGAAGCTGAATGATGCGTCGTTGAGGCGGAGCTTCTGGATGCTTTCGCGGAGCTTCTCGAAATCGTTCGCGTCGGTCGGGAACAGGCCGCAGAAGACGACCGGCTGGACCTCCTTGAACCCCGGCAGCGGGTTCGCGGCGGGCTTTTTCGCATCGGTCACCGTGTCGCCGACGCGCGCCTGCGCGACATCCTTGATCTGCGCGGTGATGAAGCCGATCTCGCCGGGGCCGATCTCGGTCAGCTCCTCGCGCTTCGGCGTGAAGCAGCCGACGCGGTCGATCAGGTGGGTGGTGCCCGCCTGCATGAACTTGATCTGCTGGCCTTTTTTGAGCACGCCATCGACGACGCGGACGAGGATGACGACGCCGAGATAGGGGTCGTACCAGCTGTCGACGAGCATCGCGACGAGCGGGGCGGCCGCGTCGCCCTTCGGCGGCGGGATCTTCGCGACGATCGCCTCGAGGCATTCCTCGATCCCGATGCCCGACTTCGCCGACGCAAGCACCGCCTCGTCGGCGGGCAGACCGATGATATCCTCGATCTCGGCCTTCACCTTGTCGACGTCGGCCGCGGGCAGGTCGATCTTGTTGATCACCGGAACGATTTCATGGTCGTGCTCGATCGACTGATAGACGTTCGCGAGCGTCTGCGCCTCGACCCCCTGCGCGGCATCGACGACGAGCAGCGCGCCCTCGCACGCCGCGAGCGAGCGCGAGACTTCATAGGCGAAGTCGACGTGGCCGGGCGTGTCCATCAGGTTCAGCTCATAGGTCTCGCCATCCTTCGCGGTATATTTGAGGCGCACCGTCTGCGCCTTGATCGTGATCCCGCGCTCCTTTTCAATGTCCATATTATCAAGGACTTGCGCCGACATCTCGCGCGCGGTGAGCCCCCCGGTGAACTGGATCAACCGGTCGGCGAGCGTGGATTTCCCGTGATCGATGTGCGCGATGATCGAAAAATTGCGGATATGCGAGAGAGGCGTGGTCATGCGCGGCCCGTTAGCAGCGGAAAGCCGCGCTGTCAGCAGGCTTGGCTATCGCGTGAGCCAGCGAACGCAATCTTCGCGGACACGCGCGTCGGGATCGGCCAAACCGCACTCCAATATAGCCTCGCGATCATCCGCCACCGTCGCCAGCGCTGCGATCGCGTTGGCGCGCAGTCTCGGCACCGGGTGGGCTTTCACGAAATGCTCGGCGATGTCCTTGGCGTTGTCGGTCAGGTGGACCGCGCAGCGGAGGAGCATTTCGGTGGGGGTCAGGGTCGGGCGCCGCGCGATCGTGCCGGTTTCGAGATCGACGATATATTGGTCGCGCCAGGGGATATGCTCACCCTCGTCCATGATGTTGAGGCTGACCGACAGGCTTTCCGGCGGGAGCTGGCTGTGGACATCGCGGTGGGCACGGTAGAGCATCATCTTGCCTTTGCCGAGGGCGCTGCGCTCGACGAAATGGAGGTTCAGCGGCTCGCCGACGCGGCCGTCGACGGCTTCGGCGTCATACTCATAATAGTCGCTGACATAGCCGGGGCCCCAGTAGCCGGTGGTCAGGAAGTGGAAATCATGGTCGTGCGGCAGGCCGTAGGCGAAGGCCGCGGGGCCGCTCGCCGCGTACACCGCGTCGCTCGCGGCGGGCCAGAGATTGGCGCGGAGGAAATGCCCGCGCGGGCTGCGGTGAAGGAGGAAGACCTGCGCCGAATAGCGGTTCGCGGCGAGCTGGTCGGTGTAGCTCGCCTTGAGCGCGTCGATGATGCGATCGGCGAGGAAGCTGCGGTTGCGCTGGAGCCCGGCGAGGAGGGCGGCGCAGCGCGCGACGCTGGCCTCGTCGCCGAGGTCGACGCCGCTTTCGTCGAGGCGGGCGGCGACTTCGTCGAGGTCGAGCTCGGGACCGGCGGGGGGATCGATCAGGCGGGGCATGGGTCGGCCTTGGTTGGCGGGTAGAGTGCGAGGGTTGCCGCGGCGGCGCGGCGGACCTCGGGGTGCGGGTCGGTCACCGCCATGCTGGCGAGATGCGGGTGCGCCGCGGCTGGGTCGAGCGCGACGAACTCGCGCATCGCGGACCAGCGCGCCGCAAAATCCTCGCTGCGGGTCTCGGCGGCGAAGAGCGGCGCGGCGTCGGTGCGTCCGAAACTGCGGAGCAAGGTCAGCGCCATCTGGCGGAAACTGCTGTCGCGGCGCGCGGAGGCGGTGCGGACGAGCGTGCCGCTCGCGATGTCGTAGCTGCGTACCGGAAGCGGCGACGGCGGCTGGACCGCGAGTTCGAGGAGCAGCACGTCACGGTGCGCGTCCGACAGGGTGAAGGCGGTCTGCGCGGTGTCGAGCGTCCAGACCTCGCCCGCCGCGACGGCACGCGGCGGGTCGCTGTGGCAGCGCGACGCCGCGGCGGCGATGAACACGCCCGCCGCCTCGCCCGGCGTCAGCGAGACATGGTGGAAGCGAACCCCCGCGCCGCCGTCGCCGAGGATGCGGACGACCGACCGGCCGGGAATGAAGAGCGCCTTCGTCGGCGCGGCAAAGTGCGCGGGCTGGATTTGCAACGTCAGGCGGATCGCGCCGCGTTCGGCAAGGATGAGCCCGCCGGCCGCCTCGCCCCCGCCGACGACACGCATCGGAACCCGCGCGAAAGGATCGGCGGCGATCAGCGCCAGCGCCGTATCGAGCCGATCGGTCAGCCAGCCGGTATCGGCGAGCCAAGGCGCGAGCGCGGCGATGGCCTCGTCGGGCGACGCGCCAGCGGCGGCCTCGATAGCGGCAATGAGGCCGCCGGGCAGCGTATCCTCCGCCCGCCAACGGGCCTCGAGCCCGGCCGCCGCGGCGCCGAGGCGGGTCCAGCGCGCGGTGTCGGCGCGCGGGTAATGGTCGTGGCGGGATGGCTGGGCGGTCATAGGCTGCTCCGGCAAGGGTGCGGGCGGCGCGATGGGCCGCCCGCGTCCCGATCAATCGTGGATGATCATGATCACGGTCACGCCGACCTCGAACACCGAGGCGTTCGCCGCATTGCTGTCACCGGCGAACGATCCGAAAAGCCCGACATGGGTGTCGAGCAAAGGTAGGGCGTCGATGTCGATCGCTTGTATGTCCATATATGGCTCCTGTCCGGGGAAGCGGCGAGAGGTGCCGCCGGTGACGGGCTAGGAAAGGGCGCGGTGCGCGCACAGTTAACTTCTCGTAATTCCTCCCATGTCGCTGGTCGAAGCGCGGTTGCCCGATGGGCAGCGCCGCTTAGGGTGCGACGATCTAAACGGGGAGAACAGCCATGCGCCGCACGATTGCCGCCACCCTTGGCATATTGATGTTGGCACCGTCACTTGCCGCCGCCGAGACCCTGCTCGTCGGCAACAAGGGCGAGGACACGTTGAGCCTGATCGCGCTCGATAGCGGCGTCGAGCTGGCGCGGGTGCCGACCGGCAAGATGCCGCACGAGATTGCGGTCTCACCCGACGGGAAGCAGGCGGCGGTCGTCGCCTATGGTGCGACGACGATCGACATCGTCGATATCGGCGGCCGCGCGCGCCAGAAGACGATCGACATCAGCCCCAACCAGCGCCCGCACGGCCTTGTCTGGCTGTCCGACGGGCGGCTCGTCGCGACCGCCGAGGGGAGCCAGTCGGTCGCAGTGATCGCGCCCGGCGGCACGATCAGCTCGATCGCAACGGGACAACAGGGCACGCATATGGTGGTCGTCGCGCCCGACAATCGCACCGCCTACACTGCCAATATCGCGTCGGGGACAGTGAGCGTGCTCGACCTCAAGGAGGGCAAGAAGCTGCGCGACCTCGCCGTGGGCGGCAAGCCCGAGGGATTGTCGCTGACGAAGGGCGGGCGCGAGCTGTGGGTCGGCGACCTGTCGGCACCGCGCGTGCAGGTGTGGGATACGGCGAAGGGCGAGAAGATCACCGAGCTGGCGGTCGATCCGGTCGCGATCCGCGTGCTGGCGAGCCCCGACGGCAAATGGGTCGCGACGAGCAATATCGGCAAGGGCACGATCAGCCTGTTCGACGCCGAGACGCGCGCGCCCGTAAAGCTGATCGCGGTGTCGGAGGGCGATGCGGCGCGGCAGGTTACCTTGCTGTGGAGCCGCGATTCGAAGCGGCTCTACGCGGCCGAAACGGGGACCGACAAGGTCGCGGAGATCGACGTCGCCACGGCCAAGGTGCTGCGGCGGATCGCGGCGGGAAAGAATGGCGACGGACTGGCGATCGCGCCCTGACCTTTTCTAGCGCCGCTCCCAAAAGTCGAACACCGCCTGTTGCTGCTCGCGGATGAAACGCGCGGCGGCGGCGCCTTCCCATGGCCCGTCATAGCCGAGGAGCAGCGCGGTGCCGCCAACCCACCAGCCCTGCCCTGGCAGCCGGTCGCTCTCGCGCACCACCAGCACGGCGAGGTCGGGCTCCCCGTCGATCGCGCACAGCCGGTCGACCTCTTCGAGCGTGCGGCAGACCGCACGCATCTTGGGCCGCGTAAAGCGGAAGCCGAGGTCGCCGAGCAGTTCGGAATAGCTGACGCTGCGTCCCTCGCGTGCAGCCTCGGTCAGGATCGCGCGGATCCGCGGCGCATCGCCGAGCGCGCCAACGTCCGCCGCGCTTTCGGCGGCACCTAGGCCCCGGTCTTTGGCGGCCATGGAAGGAAGCCCGAAGTGCGCTGGACATAGTCGGCATAGCCGGGGCGGCTCTTGTGCAGGCCCCGCTCGAGGAGCGCCTTGCCCGACCAGCGGGTGAGCGTGAAGGTGAGGAAGATCGGGCCGATGACGGTGGCGAGCGCGATGCCCCAGCCCATGTCGGCGGCGATCAGCCACAGCCCCCACCAGGTCAGCGCGTCGCCGAAATAATTGGGGTGGCGCGTGTAACGCCAGAGCCCGGTATCGAGCACGCGGCCCTTGTTCGCCGGATTGCGGCGGAAGGCGTTCAGTTGCGCGTCGCCGATGCTCTCGAACGCGATTCCCGCGAGCGCGATCGCGGCGCCCGCCCAGGCGAGCGGGCCGGCCGCATGGCTCATCGTCGCGCTCGCCCAGATGCCGATCTGCGCCGGGAGGCAGGTGATGAAAAGCAAGGGCGCCTGCATCAGGAATACCATCACCAGTGCCGCGACGGGCCAGTTCCAGCCGCGCTGCTTCATGACGCCGCCCAAAATCTTCGCATAGCGCGGATCCTGGCCATGCGCGCGCCAGCGCAGGAACAGATGGATCGCAAGCCGCAACCCCCAGAGCGTCACGAGCCCGAGGAGCAACTGTGCATGCACGCCCTCGACGCCGACCTGAAACGCGCTGCCCCATGCGAGCAGCACCATGCCGAACGCCCAGAAGGCGTCGATGAACGAGACGTCGCGGATCGCGACGGCGATACCCCACAGGATCAGGATCACCGCGATCAGCCCGGCGAAATTGAGTGCGAGCAGCGTCAGCCCTTCGCTCATCGGTGCGCTCCTTATGCCTCGTCGCTTCCCAATATATCGTCGATCGAACGCACCGCGCGCTCGGGGAATTTCGGGATACATCCCTTATAGACGTCGAACACCTTCATCATGTCGGCGCGAAAGTCGCCCGTCGGCCAGATCAGCGGCCCGAGCCCGCCGGTCTTGCTGCTATAGTCCATCATCCCGACGACCAGTGGCACCTTGGCCGCCACCGCGATCTGGTAGAAGCCGGTGCGCCATTTCTTCGCCTTGCCGCGCGTCCCTTCGGGCGCGACGGTCAGCATGAATTCGGCGCGGCGCGCGAATTCGTCGGCCATCTGCTGGACGACATTGCTGGAATGGCGGCGGTCGACCGGCACCCCGCCCATCTGCTTCATGAAGCCGCCGATCGGCCATCGGAACAGCGACAGCTTGCCCATGAAATGCGGGCGCACGCCAAGGTCGGCGGTGAGCCCCAGATAATTGACGAAATCCCAGTTGCTGGTGTGCGGCGCGGCGATGATGATGAAGCGCCGGGGCTCGGGAACCTCGCCCACCGCCTTCCAGCCGCGCAGCCGGTAGAGCAGCAGCAGCAGGCGCCGCACGGCGCGCGCCACCAGTCCCGGCGGATCGTCCTCGATACTCGTCAAAATTCTCTCCCTGACCCGCACTTGCGCGAAAGCCGCGCCGGGCGCAAGCGGCTTGCGGGTGGGCCCGCTTTCTGCTCCCTTCGCCTCGACAGGGGAGACGAGCCGCATGAAAACGCTGACCGCATTGCTGACCTCCATGCTGCTGGTCGTGGCACCCGCCGCGGCGAAGGAGACGCAGCCGCGCCCCGACCAGCTCGCCTTCCGCGACATCTACAAGGAGCTAGTCGAAACCAACACGACGCTGTCGTCGGGCAGCTGCACGCTCGCCGCGCAGCGGATGCTCAAACGCTTTCAGGCGGCGGAGTTTCCGGGCGACCAGCTCATCCTGTTCATGGAAGAAGGGCACCGCGAGGAAGGCGGGCTCGTGGTCGTTTATCCGGGCACGAACCCGAAAGCGAAGGCGATCCTCCTCGTCGCGCATATCGATGTCGTCGAGGCGAAGCGCGAGGATTGGGAGCGCGATCCCTTCACGCTGATCGAGGAGGACGGCTATTTCTATGGCCGCGGCACGTTGGACGACAAGGCGCAGGCGGCGGTGTGGGTCGATACGCTGCTGCGTTTCAAGAGAGAGGGCTACAAACCGAAGCGCACCGTGAAGCTCGCGCTCACCTGCGGCGAGGAAACCAACGGCGCGTTCAACGGGGCCCAATGGCTCGCCGCGAACAAGCGCGACCTGATCGACGCCGAATTCGCACTCAACGAGGGCGGCGGCGGCGACAGCGACGGCAAGGGGAAAGTGCTCGGCCAGTCGGTGCAGGTCGGCGAAAAGACCTTCGCCAACTTCCGCCTCGAAACGCGCAACCCCGGCGGGCACAGCTCGGTGCCGGTTCGCGAAAATGCGATCTACCAGCTCGCGCGGGCGCTGACGAGAATCGACGAACATGAATTTCCGGTCGAGATGACCGACACGACGCGGCGCTTCTTCACCGAGGCCGGGGCCGCCCGCGGCGACGCGATCGGCGCGGCGATGGTCGCGCTGGCGAAGAACCCGGCGGACAAGACCGCCGAAGCGGTCGTCAACGCCGACCGCTTCCTGCACGGCAACATCCGCACCACCTGCGTCGCGACCCTGCTCGACGGCGGCCATGCCCCGAACGCGCTGCCGCAGCGCGCGGGAGCGAACGTCAATTGCCGCATCTTTCCCGGCCACAGCATCGAGAGCATCCGCGACGAGCTGGCGACGGTGATCGGCGATCCCGGCGTCACGATCACGCAGCTGCCGCCGAAGCGCCCCACCCCGCCGCAGCCGCCGCTCGATCCCAAGATCATCGGACCGATGGAAAAGCTGGTCGCGAAGTACTGGCCGGGGCTGAAGGTCATCCCGTCGATGGCGAACGGCTATACCGACGCGACCTTCCTCGGCGCCGCGGGCATCCCGACCTATGGCATTCCCGGCATCTGGGGCGATCCCGACGGCAATGGCGTCCACGGGCTCAACGAGCGGATCGAGGTGAAATCGCTCTATGTGGGGCGCGACTTCATGTTCGACCTGGTGAAGGCTTACGCCAGCAAGCCTTAGAGATCTGGCCCTAACCGACGAACGCGCGTTCGATCACGAAGTCGCCGGGCGCCGCGTTCGATCCCTCCTTGAAGCCGAGCGCCGCGAAGCGCGCCTGCAGGTCGCGGATCATCGCCATGCTGCCGCACATCATGATGCGGTCGCTTGCCGGGTCGAAATGATGCGGGCCGGTCAAAGGCGGGCCGAACAGCCGGGCATTGTCGATCAGCGCGTCGATACGGCCCTCGTTGCGGAAGGGCTGGCGCGTCACCGTCGGCAGATAGTGGAACTGCAGCAACGCCTGATCCTGCACCAGCGGGTCGCCCGCGAGCTGGCTTTCGAGCTCTTCGCGGAAGGCGAGGTCGCTGACCTGCCGCACACAATGGACGAGCACGATCTGGCTGAAACGGTCGTAAATGTCGGGATCGCGTGCAAGGCTGAGGAAGGGCGCGAGGCCGGTGCCGGTCGAGAGCAGGAAAAGCCGCTTGCCGGGCAGCAGCGCGTCGGCGACGAGCGTACCCGTCGGCTTGCGGCCGAGATAGACGGGGTCGCCGGGCCGGATTTTCTGCAGCCGCGAGGTCAGCGGGCCGTCGGGCACCTTGATCGACAGGAATTCAAGCTCGTCCGACCAGGCGGGGCTGGCGATCGAATAGGCGCGAAGCAAGGGCCGCCCCTCGCCGCCCGGCAGGCCGATCATCACGAATTCGCCCGAGCGGAAGCGGAAGCTCGCCGGGCGGCTGATCGAGAAGCTGAACAGATGGTCGTTCCAGTGGCGGACGCGCAGCACCTCCTCGACGGTCAGTGAGGCGGAGGGGGCCAGCTTGGCGGCGGCGGCGATACGGTCACTCATCACTTTGAACTTTCCTGACAGGTTATGGCACCGGCCGCGAGGACCGGCATGTCGAACCCCGCCGCGATCAACCGGCGGGCCCTGGTTTCCATCGCCTTCGCGATCGGGCCGACGCTGTCACCGTCGGCGAGCAGCGCGCGTGTCGCGCATGCCCGGGCACCCTCCCCAAGCGAAAACCGGTGCCCGAGTCCAAGCAGAATTGCTTGATCCTCTGAAATCTGGAGGCATGGCATCGGCGCGAGCGCGAGTTGCCGGACCGCGCCGTGGGCGGGCCTATATGTTATTGCGAGGTATTTGCAATAACAAGGCGTCAGGCGTTGAAATTCCGATGTGGCGGCGCTGCAGGAGATCGGGGCGGCCGCGAAACTCGGCGATTGCCCCGCCCTCCCCCGCGCGGCATGATGGCGGCAGGGGGACAGGGACCGATGCCGGCGCAGGTGTTCATCAGCTATTCGTCAAAAGACCGGACGATCGCGAACATGCTGTGCGCGCTGCTCGAGGAACGCGGGCATCGCTGCTGGATCGCGCCGCGCGATATCGTGCCCGGGACGTCGTGGGGCGAGGCGATCATCGATGCGCTCAAATCCTCGACCGTCTTCGTCCTCGTCTTCTCGCGCCACGCCAATGAGTCGCCGCAGATATTGCGCGAGGTCGAGCGCGCGGTGCACCTTGGCCTGCCGATCCTCCCCTTCCGCATCGAGGATGTGATGCCCGAACGCAGCCTCGAATATTTCATGAGCGTGCCGCACTGGTTCGACGCGCTGTCGCCGCCGGTCGAGGATCATGTAGACAAGCTGGCCGACGTCGTCGCGATGCTGATCGCGGGGCCGAAGACCGGCTATATCCCCGGCAAGCCGCGCGGGGCGAAGCGGCTGTCGTGGAACAACGGGCTGGTGCGCGCGGTCGCGGGCGGGGCGGCGCTCGCGCTGTTGCTGCTCGCCGCGTGGCTCGGCGGGCTGGCGCCGCCCGCCTCGCCGGTCGGCTGGATCGCGGCGTTGCTTGCGCTCGCGATCCCGGCCGGCGTCGCCGGGAGTGGCCAGGTGACAATGTGGACGACGCGAGGCATGCGGGGGGCACTGCTTGCGCTGCTGCTCGTCGCAGCGGGCGTCTATGGCTGGGCGTCGTCGTCCTATGTCATCGCGGGCGAGCAGGGCGCGCCGCTGGTGCGTGGCACCGAATGCACGCTGGATGCGAAGCTGGTGTATGAAAGCGAATGCCCCGACCTGCCGTCGGACGCGCTCGCCGACGCCGCCTATGATCCGGCGACGCTGTGGACCGCGGCGTCGATCGGGCGCGTGAAATGGATGCTGGGGGGAAGCTGGGGGTTGATCGCCGCAGCCGCCAGCCTGCTCGTGACGGGCTGGCTGGGCGGGCCGCGGCGGCTGAAACAGGAGGGTTGAGATGCGCAGGATGCTGATGCTGGTCGCGGCGCTCGCGTCGCCGGTCGCGGCGGGCGCGAAGGAGCCGATCGGCGCGGCGGGGCTCAAGGCGATCGAAGCGAAGGTGCCGCCGCAAGGCTGGTATCCCGACGGCTATTACGACATCCGCATCGCCGCCGAGGGGCAGATCGCCGATTTCCCGCGCGACAATCTGACGATGGACTGGGGCGACGGCCAGCCGCCCTATTATGACGTGATCGACTGCAACGCCGAATATGTCAGCCTCGACGAGACCGACCCGCTGACCGCGCGCTATGGCGGGGTGGCGCTCGAGGTCGCGCGGCTGCGCGCCGAGTTCGAGCGGATGAAATATCCCGTCGCGGTCTATGCCGAACCCCTGCTGGCGTTCGAAAAAGCGATGATCGAGGATGCGAAGGCCGCACCCGAACCGATGAGCGAGGCGGACATCGCCGCCGCCGACGCCGCGATGGAAGCCGATGCACCGGATGCGGCGGCGGAGCCCGCCGACGGGGGCGGTTTTGAAAACGATCCCTATTTCCGGCTCGCCCAGGCAGTCGAGGCGAACCGTGCGCGGCTCGCACCGAAACTGCCGAAGGTCGTCGCCGACGGCGGCTGCGGTGCGGGCGAGGGCAATCCAGTGATCGTCCGCACCAGCCCGCCGCAGGGCGAGGTGCTGATGATCAACGCCTTCGCCTTCAAGGTTTGCACGCGCAAGAAGCCCGATCCGTGGGACCGTTTCGCGTGCAAGTGGAACGAGATCGAGACCGGCGTCGACCAGACGCTGTCGGGCCGATACGTCTATCAGGTCAAATGGCCCGATGGCACGGTGCGCAAGGGGACGCGCGAAATCGTGCCGAGCTATGACGACGAACCGAAGGTTACGGTCACCTTCAAGAAAACGGGAAGCTAGCTTCCCGGCCCTTCGTAAGCCTCGACGATCCGCCCGACGATCGGGTGGCGGACGACATCGGCGCTGGTGAAGCGGCTGACGTTGATCCCTTCCAGCCCCTCGAGCCGCGCCATGGCGTCGGCGAGACCCGAGGTTGCGGGCACCGGCAAGTCGACCTGTTTCGGGTCGCCGCAGATCACCATGCGGCTGTTCATGCCGAAACGCGTCAGGAACATCTTCATCTGCGGTATCGTCGTGTTCTGCGCCTCGTCGAGGATGATGAAGGCGTCGGCCAGCGTCCGGCCGCGCATGAAGGCGAGCGGCGCGATCTCGATCTCTCCGCTCGCGATGCGGCGCTCGACCTGTTCGGCGGGCAGGCAGTCGTGGAGCGCGTCGTAGAGCGGGCGCAGATAGGGATCGACCTTTTCCTTCATGTCGCCGGGCAGGAAGCCGAGCTTCTCGCCCGCCTCGACCGCCGGGCGCGAGAGGATCAGCCGCTGGACGCTGCCGGTAATGAGCTGCGCGACCGCCTGCGCGACCGCGAGATAGGTCTTGCCGGTGCCCGCCGGGCCGAGTGCGAAGATCACGTCGTCGCGCGCCAGCGCATGCATATAGGGAACCTGCGACGGTGCGCGCGGAACGATCGTCTTCTTGCGCGTGCGGATCATCACCGTCGGGGCTTCGCTGACGTCATGGCGGATGATGCCCGCCAGCGTCGGCTGCGCCGACATCGCGATCACCGCGTCGACCAGCCCCGCGTCGGCCTCTTCGCCGCGCTCGATCCGGCCATAAAGCTCGGTCAGAACGTCGCGCGCCCGCGCCGCCGCTTCCGCCTCGCCCTCGATCTGCACGCGGTTACCGCGCGCCGAGATATAGACGCCCAGCCGGTTCTCGATCGCGACAAGGTTGCGGTCGAACTCCCCGAACAAAATGCCCAACAGCTGCGTTCGCTCGAATTCCGCGGTCAGTTTGACACGGTCGCCGGGTTCGGCGGGGGTGGCGGCAGTCAGGGGGCGTTTCGACACGTGGGCAGGTCTCCTTCAAAGGATGGCACAACTCTACTCCCGCGAGGGCGGGAGTCCATCACCGATGCTCTCGAAATTCGACGGACGGAGCAGAAAACTCCGCGGCCCATTCAGGCGACCGCTTCGACCAGCGGCTCGGCGCCGAGGCTGTTAGGGCCGGCAGAGGTGATCCGCACGTCGACCATGTCGCCGATCGCGAGCCCCGGCGCGGTGACGTGCACCGACTGGAGCCAGGGCGACTTGCCGATGAGCTGGCCGTCATGCTTGCCCTTGCGTTCGAGGAGCAGGCGCGTCGTGCGGCCGACGGTCGCCTGATTGAACGCCTGCTGCTGTTCGTTGAGCAGGGCCTGCAGCCGCTGGAGGCGGTCGTTCATCACCGCCTCTTCGATCTGGCCGTTCATCGTCGCGGCGGGCGTGCCGGGGCGGCGCGAATATTTGAAGCTGTACGCCATCGCGTAATTGGTCGCGCGAACGATATCGAGCGTCGCGAGGAAATCCGCTTCGCTCTCGCCCGGAAAGCCGACGATGAAGTCGCCCGAAATCGCGATATCGGGACGCGCTTCGCGGACGCGTTCGATGACTTTCAGATAGCTTTCGACCGAATGGCTGCGGTTCATTGCGGCGAGAATGCGGTCGCTGCCCGCCTGCACCGGCAGGTGGAGGAAGGGCATCAGCTTCTCGACGTCGCCATGCGCGGCGATCAGCCCGTCGGTCATGTCGTTGGGATGGCTGGTGGTGTAGCGGATGCGTTCGAGCCCGTCCTCGCGCGCGAGTTCGCGGATCAGGCCGTCGAGGCCGATTGCCCGGCCCTTCCCGTCTTCCCCGTCCCATGCATTGACGTTCTGGCCGAGCAAGGTGATCTCGCGCACCCCGCCCGCGACCAATGCGCGCGCCTCGGCGATCAGGTCGGCGAAGGGGCGGCTGATCTCGGCGCCCCGCGTATAGGGCACGACGCAATAGGTGCAGAATTTGTCGCAGCCTTCCTGCACGGTCAGGAAGGCGGTGGGGCGCTGGCCGCCGGCGCGTTTCGGCAGCGCGCCGAACTTGCTTTCAAGCGGCATGTCGAGGTCGATCGCCTTCTCTCCCCGCTCGGCGCGCGCGATCAGCTCGGGCAGGCGGTGATAGGCCTGCGGGCCGACGACGACATCGACGCTCGGCGCGCGGCGCGCGATCTCGGCGCCCTCGGCCTGCGCGACGCAGCCCGCGACCGCGATCGTCGGCGTGCTGCCGTCCTCGCGCTTCAGCCGCCCGATATCCGAATAGACTTTTTCCGCCGCCTTTTCGCGGATGTGGCAGGTGTTGAGTACGACGAGATCGGCATCGGCGCCGTCGGCGGCGGGCACATAGCCCTCGGCGCCCAGCACCTCGGCCATGCGTTCGCCGTCATAGACGTTCATCTGGCAGCCGAAGGATTTGACGTGAAACGTCTTTGCGGGAGGGGTAGCGGTCATGCGGCCCCGATAGAGGAAGGAGCCGCGGAAATGAAGGGGATTCGACCCGTCATCCGTCGCCTTCCGGCGTTGCCGGCTGGTAGCGCACCGGCGCGACATGATGCGGAAAGGACCGGAGCGGCTTGCCGAGCGCGCCGACCAGCGCCGCCTCGATCCGGCGCCGCGCCTCCGCGGTGATCGCCTTGCGACCGGGGAAGTCGCGCGGGTGGAAGGGCTCGAGGAAATGGATGTGGAGGCGGAAGGTGCCGGGCCGGGCGAGGATACGCTTGGCGTTGTCGATCCCCTGCTCGACCCCGATCCAGCCGATCCATTCGGCAATCGGACCATAGTCGAGCATTACCGGCTGGACGAGCACCGCGGGCGGCGGCGGATCGAGCACCTGCATCATCGAGGTCTTGAACGGCAACAACGACTGGCCATCGGTCGTCGTCCCTTCGGGAAAGACCGTCACCGACCAGTTGTCGGCCAGCGCCTCGCGGAGCAGGTTGATCTGGTCGGCAACCCCGCCGCGATCCTCGCGGCTGACGAAAACGGTGCGGTTGAGGCGGCAGAGCCAGCCGATTACCGGCACCCTCCCCAGTTCGGCCTTGGCGACGAAGGCAGTTCCGCTCGCGCCCGCGAGCGCGAGGATATCGACCCAGCTCACGTGGTTCGAGATGAAGAAGACATCGCGGCGCAGCGGCGTCCCGTACGTGGTCACGCGCGCACCGACGATCCATGCGGCGAGGAACAGGAACAGTTTCGGGAACGGCGAGCCGTACCGGAAGATGCGATAGAGATAATGGAGCGGCACCAGCACCAGCAGCGCGAGCACGAGCAACAGCACCCGCCAGAGGATGCGCGCCTTCCCCCTCAGCGAAATCGGTGCCGGATACCCTGCCGCGACCGCGGCGCGCTGTTCGGCCGGGTCAGTCCTTGCGGTCGAGCCGGACGCCATAAAGCTCCATGCGATGGTCGACGAGGCGATAGCCCAGCCGCTCGGCGATGACGCGCTGCAATGCCTCGAGCTCGGGATCGACGAATTCAATGACCTTGCCGGTCTCGACATCGATCAGATGGTCGTGGTGCGCCTCGGGCGCCGCTTCGTAGCGCGAGCGGCCGTCGCCGAAATCGTGGCGGTCGAGAATCCCGGCCTCCTCGAACAGGCGCACGGTGCGATAGACGGTCGCGATCGAGATGCCGCTGTCGATCTTCGACGCGCGCTCATAGAGCGTCTCGACGTCGGGATGATCCTCCGAATCCGAAATCACGCGCGCGATGACGCGCCGCTGCTCGGTGATACGAAGCCCCTTTTCGTGGCACAATGCTTCAAGGTCGATAGTACCGGTCATGCGGGCCTTTCCTGCCGGGCGCAGTCGCTTCTGTTCTTTCGCCAACTGTATAGGCACGCACCGCAAATAGAACAAGGCGGCACCCGCCGGTCCCGCCCCGCCTGATTGCAAAAAGCGACCGGATCAGGGCTTGCGGCGCTTGCGTCCGCCACCGCGCCCCTTGGTGCCAAGTCCGATTTCCTTCGCCAGCGCGCGGCGCCGTTCGGCATAGTCGGGCGCGACCATCGGATAGTCGGCCGCCAGGCCCCATTTGGCGCGATAGTCGTCGGGGGTCATGCCATAATGCGTCATCAGGTGGCGGCGCAGCATCTTCAGCTTCTTGCCGTCCTCAAGGCAGACGATGTGATCGGGTTTCACCGACGCGCGGATCGACACCGCGGGAACGGGCTTTTCCTCGACGACGGGCTGGTTGCCGAGGTTCGACAGCGCCGCATGGACATTGTTGATCAGCAGGGCGAGGTCCGAAATGGCGACGCTGTTGTTGCTGACATGCGCAGCAACAATATCGGCAGTCAACGTCACGAGCATTTCATTGGCATCTGCTTGATCCGACATGATCGCAATTTCCTTATCTGCTACCCCAAAAGAGAAGGATGCCGAATATTGGGCCTTATCTTCGGCAATAGCCGATTCATGCCATTATGGTTATAATTCCGCAATCACCGATTTGCAGCTTATGTCGCTGGATTGTCAGGTTCGCCGCATCGTGATCGCATCGCGCACCACGCCATCGCCACCGCGATAATATTGGGGCCGACGTCCGCATTCGGTGAAACCCGTCCGGGCGTACAAATGCACGGCATCATTGTCGGCGCGCATTTCGAGGAAATAGTCGTCGGCGCCCTGTTCTTTTGCCCACGCAAGCCAATCGTCGATCAGCCGCTTGCCGATCCCCTGCCCGCGCCGGGCCGGATCGACCGCGAGCAACAGCAACTCGCTCTCCGGTCCCGCGACGCGTGCCGCCGAAAAGCCGCAGGGCGTGTCGCCATCCCACGCGACCGCGACGCGCGCGGACGGCAGGGCAAAGAGGGTGAGGAGTTGCGCGGTGCTCCACGCCTCGCCATAGGCGGGGTCGAACGCCGCCTCCATCACGCGCATCACCGCGGAAATATCGCCGACGCGGGCGGGCGCAAGGCGAATGGCGCGGCTCATGCCGAAGTCATCGGCTTCGCGTCGGGCGCGCGGCCGTAGATCGGGCTCGGTTCGGCGAACAGCGCCCGCGTCGGCAGGCGGACGAAGGCGCGCGCGTCGGGCAGCGCGGAAACGGCGGTTCCCAAGCCGCGGCGTGCGACGAAAGCCTCGGCGCGGTTGCCGACAATGAGTGTGTCGGCCTCGCGCACCGCCTCGTCGGGGAGGAGCGAACGGAGATCGCCCTGCGGTGCGAGGTCGCCACCGAAGCGCTGGACGAACCATTGCCCATGGCCGCCCTCCATCACCACCAGCGCGCCGCCCGCTGCGGCGATATCGTCGGCCGCGGCGGCCGCGACCAGCGCAAGGCTCGAAAAACCGTGCGCGGGCACCTGCCATCCGAGGGCAAGCGCGCGCGCCGCCGCGACGCCGATGCGCACCCCGGCGAAACTTCCCGGACCGCAACCGACCGCGATCGAAGTCGCACGCCCGCCGTCCGCCAGCTCGGCAATCAGCGGGACAAGCCGCTCGGCATGGCCGCGGCCCAATAGCTCGTGGCGAAAATCGACGACGACGCCGTCATCGACCAGCGCGACCGAACAGGCCTCGCTGGCGCTGTCGATGACGAGGCATCGGCCGTCAGGCAATGCGGTTGAAGCGCTCAAAATCGGGGCGCGGGCTGCGCTCGAAGATGCTCGCGGGATCGCCATAGCCTAGCGTCGAGATGAAATTGCTCTTCACTTTGGGCGTATCGGCGAAGAAGGCCGCGTCGACCGCTTCATTGTTGAAGCCCGACATCGGCCCGGTGTCGAGCCCGAGCGCACGCGCCGCGAGGATGAAATAGGCGCCCTGCAGGCTCGAGTTGCGGAAGGCGGTGGTCTGCGCGAGCGCTTCATTACCGACGAACCAGCTCCGCGCATCGGTGTGCGGAAAGAGTTCGGGCAGATGCTCGTAGAATTCGGTGTCCATCGCGATGATCGCGGTGACCGGCGCTTTCAGGATCTTTTCGGCGTTCGCCGGCATGGCGAGCGCGGCGAGCTTTTCCTTCGCTTGCACGGACACGCACCAGACGATCCGCGCCGGCAGGGCGTTGGCGCTGGTCGGGCCATATTTCACCAGATCCCAGATCGCGCGCAGCTGGTCTTCGGATACCGGCTTTTCGAGAAAGCCATTATAGGTGCGCGCGGCACGGAAAAGCTGGTCGAGGGCGCTGTCGGGAAGCGGCTCGCTCATCGGCTTGATCTCCTGAAACAGTTAGACGGCGTGAACCGCCGTTACCTCCGGCACATAATGTTTCAAGAGCGATTCGATGCCGTTTTTGAGCGTCGCCGTCGACGACGGGCAGCCGGCGCACGCGCCCTGCATCTTCAGATAGACATTGCCCTTGTCGAAACCGCGATAGATGATGTCGCCGCCATCGTTCGCGACCGCGGGGCGGACGCGCGTCTCGATGAGTTCCTTGATCTGGTCGATGATGTCGGCGTCGGCGGGATCGTCGGCGAACCCGCCTTCATCCTCGCCCGGGACGCTGAAACCGGCGGCGCTCGCCGGGTGGAACAGCGGCATGTCGGCAAGGAAATGGTCCATCACGATGCCGAGCACGTCGGGCTTCGCATCGGCCCATTCGGCGCCCGGCGCGATCGTCACCGAGATGAAATCGCGGCCGAAGAACACCCCCGTCACATCGCCGAGCGTGAACAGCGCTGTCGCCAGCGGCGAGGCCTCGGCCTCTTCGGGACTCGAAAAATCGCGCGTTCCCGTCTCCATCACCGCCCGGCCGGGAAGGAATTTGAGCGTCGCCGGATTGGGCGTCGATTCGGTTTCGATCAGCATGGGCCGCATGTGGGACGCAATGCGGCTTTGTGCAAGGTCGGTCGCGTCGGCTAGGAGGGCGTCATGCGCCGCTTCACCCATTTCGCCGCCATCGACTGGTCGGGCGCACGCGGCGAGCGGCAGCGCGGGATCGCGCTGGCCGTGGCGAGCGGCGCGGGCGCGCCCGAACTCGTCCGCCCCGGGCATATCTGGTCGCGCGCCGAAATCCTGGGCTGGCTGTTGGACGTCGCGGCGGCAGGGACCGACATGCTGATCGGTTTCGATTTTTCGGCTGCCTTCGCCTTTGCCGATCATGGCGCCTATTTCCCCGACTGGAGCGAAAGCCCCGCCGACCTGCCCGAGCTGTGGGCGCTGGTCGAACGATTGTCGGCCCGCGATCCGCATTTCGGGATCGACTGTTTCCTGTCTCATCCCGAGGCGCGGCGGCATTTCCGCCATGCGAAGGGCGATGTCGGCGACCTGTTCGAGGGCGGCGCGGGGCGGCTGCGCCGTGTCGAACGCCATCAGCGTGACACGAAACAGGCGGCAAGCGTCAGCAACTTCAACCTCGTCGGCGCGGCGCAAGTCGGCAAGGCCAGCCTTGCGGGTATGCGCGTCCTGCACCGGCTGCGCGGGCTACTGCCGCTCTGGCCGCTCGACCCGGTGCCCGCAGGCGGGCCACTGCTGGTCGAAATCTATACCAGCCTCGCCGCCCGCGCGGCGGGAATGGCGGCGGGACGGAGCAAGATCCGCGACGGCGCGGCACTCGACGCAGCGCTCGCCGCGCTGGGTTCGCGGGGGACCGGCCTCTCCGGCCCGGTCAGCGACCATGCCGCCGACGCGCTGCTCGCGGCCGCGTGGCTGCGCGCGATCGCCGGTGACGCCGCGCCCTGGTCGCCCGCGCCGCTGTCGACCGCGCTCGCCGCAACCGAAGGCTGGACCTTCGGCATAATTTGACGCAAAGGGCCGGACAGCGCCGGCTTAGCTCAGTTGGTAGAGCAACCGCCTTGTAAGCGGTAGGTCGTCAGTTCGAGTCTGACAGCCGGCACCAGTCCCTCATCCCGCGATAGGCGGCAATCCGTCCATGATCGCCGTCAGCGCGAGAGCATTCTCCCGCTCCATCGCGCTGTGCCCGGCGTTGGTGATGACGTAGGTCGCGGGTTCCGCCCCTACGCCGCGCAGCGCATCGACGAGGCGCGAGGCCTGCGTCAGCGGGCAGACCTGGTCGAACCGGCCATGGACGATATGCACCGGGATCGACGCAAGGATCGCGGCGTTGCCAAGCAGGTGGCCCGGCTCGATGAACAGGTTGTTCGCGAAATAATGCGCCTCGATCTGCGCGAAGCAGAGCGCGAAATCGGCGTCGCCGAACTTTCCCGCCGCCGCATCCTCGGGGATCATGTTCGAGATCACCCCTTCCCACGCCGACCAGGTCAGCGCCGCGTGCAACTGCTTCGCGCGCTCTCCCTCGGTCGCCGGGACCATGTCGAAGATCGCCTTGTACGACGCCATCACGTCGGCGCGCTCTTCGACGGTCAGCACCGACAACAGCTCGCCCCACTCGTCGGGATAGCTGATATAAGCGCCGGGCGCGGTCAACGCGTGCGGCGCCTGCTGCCAGGTCGCGGCATTGCCCTGATAGAGATAGAGAAGATCCTCCGACGCGCCGAGAAAGATGCCCCGCAGGATCAGGCTTGCGCAGTGCCCCGGAAATCCGATCGCATAGGCCATGGCGAGCGTCGAGCCCCAGCTGCCCCCGAAAACGTGCATCTTGCCGGAAATGCCCAGCGCATCGCGCAGTTTCTCGATATCGCCGATCAGGTCGGCGGTGGTGTTGTTGCGCAGCGCCGCCGCCGGGCCGGCCGCAGCGACATTGGGTTCGCTCTTGCCGCATCCGCGCTGGTCGAACAGGATCACGCGGTAGCGCGACAGATCGAAGAAGCGCGCCATATCGGGGGCGCATGCGCCGCCCGGCCCGCCATGCAGGAACATCACGGGTTCGCCATCGGCGGCGCCATAATCCTCCCAATAGATGCGGTGTCCCGCCTCGGCGTCGACCGCGAGCCAGCCGCTGCTGCGCGCTTCGGCCGCCGGATAGATCCAACCGTCGCCGATCTTGCTGCTGGTTTCGAGCCGCGAGAAATCCATGGTCTTGTCCTTCGTCAGGGGCGGAAGCGCGCGACAAGCGCATAGCGGTCGCCGGGATAAACCTGCCGCGCATAGGTGATGCGTTCCTCGCCGCGCCATGTCCAGCGTTCGAGCGCCATGCACGCCGCCCCCGCCGAAATCCCGAGCGCGACAAGTTCCTTGCCGCCCGCGTTGAACGCGGTGATCCGGTGCTCGGCCTCGGTCCAGGGAACGTGCGAGAGCAGCCACGACCCTGGCGGTTCGACGGCGAAATCGACCTCGGCGGCCTCGGGCACCGCGGCCAGGTTGATCAGGCGGCGTTCGAGCGCATAGGCGCGGCCGCCGGCGTGGTGGCGGCATTCGAGCGCGAGGACCGAACCGCCGTCGATCTGGAGCAGGCGCTTGTCCTCTTCGCTCGCGGCGCGGATTTCGCGCCGGTCGAGGTCGAGACGATAGCTTTCGCCCTGCCCCGCCACCTCGTCGCGAATGTCGGGAATTTCGAGCGCGGCACGCTGGACGCGCGGATGCGAGACAAAGGTGCCCGCACGCCGCCGGCTTTCGATCAGCCCGGCCTCCATCAGCATCCGCAGTGCGCGGTTCACCGTCATCCGCGAACAGCCGTAGGTCGCCATCAACTGATGTTCATAGGGGATGCGCGTCCCCGGCGCCCATTCGCCCGACATGATCCGCGCCTCGATATCGCGGCGGATACGCGCGTGGATGGCGCCGCTTTCGGTCATGCGAGCAGCTTGTCCATCGCAGCGCGATAGCGCGCGTCGATCGCCTCGCGCGCGACATGGCGCCCGCCCGCAACGCGCTTCACGCCGCCGCGCCAGACGCAATCGACAAGCCGCGCTCCGCCCCCGAAAATCCAGCTGTCGAGGATCGCGTCACCGCTGCGCCCGGCGAATGTGGGATTGTCCGCCTTCAGGCTGACGATGTCCGCTGGCTCGCCGACGCCAAGCCCCGCCGACGGGTGCCCGAGCGCCTGCCCGCCGCCCGCAAGCGCGCCGCGATACAGGCTGGCGCCGGTCGACTGGCCGGCACCGCCCGCGAGCAGGTTGCGCCCGCGATGCGCCAGGCGCTGGCCATATTCGAGCAGACGCAGCTCGGCAGCGGCGTCGATCTCGACGTTCGAATCCGACCCGACGCCGAAGCGCCCACCCTCGGACAGAAATTCGCGCGCAGGGAACAGCCCGTCTCCAAGATTGGCTTCGGTGATCGGGCAAAGGCCGACGACCGCGCCGCTTCGGGCGATCGCGCGCCGCTCGGCTTCGCCGACGTGCGTCGCATGGACGAGGCACCAGTCGGCGCCGACATCGGCATGATCGAGCAGCCATTCGACCGGACGCGCGCCGCTCCACGCGAGGCAGGCTTCAACCTCGGGCATCTGTTCTGCGATATGGATATGGATCGGCGCGCCCGCCGCCATCGCCGCCACCTCGGCGAGTTCGCCGGCGGTCGCGGCGCGCAGGCTGTGCGGCGCGACGCCGACCACCGCGTCGTCCAGCCCCGCCACCGCGTCTCGACATCCGTCCAGCAGCGCCCCGAACCCGTCGACATCGTTGATGAAGCGCCGCTGGCCATGCGTCGGCGCGCCGCCGCCGAAACCCGAATGGGCGTAGAAGACGGGAAGCAGCGTCAGCGCGATCCCGGTCGCGCCCGCCGCCGCCGCGATCGCCTGCGCCATCGTCGCAACACTGCCATAGGGACGGCCGTCAGGGTCATGATGCAGATAGTGAAATTCGGCGACTTGGGCGAAGCCGCTCTCGAGCATCTCGGCATAGGCGAGCGCGGCGATAGCCTCCATCCCATCGGGATCGAGCCGGTCGACGAAGCGGTACATGACCTCGCGCCATGTCCAGAAACTGTCGTCGCCCGTCCCTGCGCGCTCGGCGAGACCGGCCATTCCGCGCTGAAAGGCGTGGCTGTGCAGATTGGGGAGCGCCGGCAGCAGGATCGCATGGCGCTTGTCGCCCGGCGCGGCGTCCACCCCGATTTCGATCGAGGAAATCCGCCCCATATCAAGGCTCAGGCGGACGTTGTTCCGCCAACCTTCCGCCAGCCATGCCTGCTCGCACCAAAGCGCCATCGCACATCCCATCTGGACATCGTACCGCGTCTTCCATTAATGTATATACATAATTGAGTCGCCGTCAGCAAGCAGGAGAGGCTGGCATGAAGTGCGAAAGGCTCTGGACCAACGCCCGCGTCGCAACGATGCAGGGTGGCGTGCCCGGCCTCGGCGTCATCGAGCATGGTGCGGTCGGTATGGCGGCAGGGACGATCACCTACGCCGGGTCGATGGTCGATGCGCCGGCGGCGCGCGAGACGATCGATTGCGAGGGGCGCTGGATCACCCCCGGGCTGATCGATCCGCACACGCATCTGGTCTTCGCCGGCGACCGCATCGGCGAGTTCGAGATGCGCCAGCGAGGCGCCTCCTACGAAGAGATCGCCCGTGCGGGCGGCGGTATCGTGTCGACCGTCCACGCCACGCGCGCGGCGAGCGAGGCCGAACTTGTCGCAAGCGCCCTCCCCCGCCTCGATGCGCTGATCGCCGAGGGCGTCACGACGATCGAGATCAAGTCGGGATACGGCCTGTCGGTCGACGATGAGGCGAAGATGCTCCGCGCCGCGCGTATCCTCGGCCAGGCAAGACCGGTGACGGTGCGCACGACCTTCCTCGGCGCCCACGCGCTGCCGCACGAATATGCGGGCGACGCCGACGACTATATCGACCTCGTCTGTCAGACGATGATGCCCGAGATCGCCGCGGCAGGGCTTGCCGACGCGGTCGATGCCTTTTGCGAGACTGTCGGCTTCACCCCGGCGCAGACCGAGCGGGTGTTTGCGGCCGCGAAGAAGCATGGCCTTCCCGTGAAACTCCATGCCGAGCAGTTGTCGAACCAGCACGGCGCCGCACTCGCGGCGCGCCATGGCGCCCTGTCGGCCGACCACCTCGAATATCTCGACGACGCGGGCATCGCCGCGATGGCCGAAGCCGGGACGGTCGCGACGCTGCTGCCCGGCGCTTTCTACTTCCTTCGCGAAACCAAGCAGCCGCCCGTCGCCGCGCTTCGCGCCGCGGGCGTACCGATCGCGCTGGCGACCGACTGCAACCCCGGCACCTCGCCACTGACCTCGATCCTGCTGACGATGAACATGGCGGCGGTGCAGTTCGGGCTGACCGTCGACGAATGCCTGCTCGGCGTGACGCGCCACGCGGCGCAAGCGCTGGGGATGCAGGAGATGGTTGGCACGCTAGAGGTCGGCAAACATTGCGACCTCGCGATCTGGGACATCGAACGGCCCGCCGACCTTGTCGGCCGGATCGGCTTCAACCCGCTGCACCAACGAATCTGGATGGGACTATGAGCAAGGTCATAATCACCCCCGGCGCGACGACGCTGGCCGACTGGTGCGCGATTTACGAGGGCGCGAGCGTCGCGCTCGATGCGGCGGCCTGGCAGGCAATCGACGCCAGCGCCGCCGCGGTCGCGCGGATCGTCGCCAAGGGCGCCCCCGTCTATGGCATCAACACCGGCTTCGGAAAGCTCGCCAGCGTGCGGATCGCCGAAGACGATCTGGCGACGCTCCAGCGCAATATCGTGCTCAGCCACGCAGCGGGTACCGGCGCGCCGTCGCCCGCGAAAATCGTCCGGCTGATGATGGCGCTGAAGCTCGCGAGCTTCGGTATGGGCGCCTCGGGCGTAAAGCGTGAGACGGTCGCGATGCTGGAGGCGATGCTCGCCGCCGGGCTGACGCCGGTCGTTCCCTCGCAGGGTTCGGTCGGGGCAAGCGGCGACCTCGCGCCGCTGTCGCACATGGCCGCCGCAATGATCGGCGTCGGCGAAATCGAGGTCGTCGGAAAGACATTGCCCGCTGCCGATGCGCTCGCGCGGGCGGGGCTCGCTCCGCTCGACCTCGGCCCCAAGGAAGGCCTCGCGCTGCTGAACGGCACGCAATTCTCGACCGCCAACGCGCTCGCGGGCCTGTTTCGCGTCGAGACGGTCTTCCGTTCGGCGCTCATCACCGGCGCGCTCTCGACCGAGGCCGCCAAGGGGTCCGACGCGCCGTTCGATGCGCGAATCCATGCGCTGCGCGGCCATGCCGGGCAGCGCGAGGTCGGTGACGCGCTGCGCACCCTGATGGCGGGATCGGCGATCCGCGCCTCGCACGCGGAGGGCGATCCGCGCGTGCAGGACCCTTATTGTCTGCGCTGCCAGCCGCAGGTGATGGGTGCGGTGCTCGACCTGCTGCGGCAAGCGGGGACAACGCTCGGCATCGAGGCGAACGGCGTTTCCGACAATCCGCTGATCTTCGCCGACACCGACGAGGCGCTCTCGGGCGGCAATTTCCACGCCGAGCCCGTCGCCTTCGCCGCCGACATGATCGCGATGGCGCTGTGCGAGATCGGCTCTATCTCCGAGCGCCGCATCGCAATGCTCGTCGACCCCGCGCTGTCGGGCCTCCCTGCCTTCCTGACCCCGCGCCCCGGCCTCAACTCGGGCTTCATGATCCCGCAGGTCACCGCCGCCGCACTCGTCAGCGAGAACAAGCAGCGCGCCTATCCCGCCAGCGTCGATTCGATCCCGACCTCGGCCAATCAGGAAGACCATGTGTCGATGGCCGCGCACGGCGCGCGGCGCCTGCTCGACATGGCCGACAATGTCAGCGCGGTGATCGGGATCGAACTGCTCGCGGCTTGCCAGGGCATCGACTTCCACGCACCGCTCCAATCGAGCGATGCGCTTGAAGCCGCGCATAAGCATCTTCGCGCCGTCGTTCCGACGCTGGAGGACGACCGGCATTTCCATCCCGACATGGAGGCCGCGACCGCGCTGGTCCGCACCGGCAGCCTCGTCGCTGCCGTGCCCGCCAGCTTGCCGGGCGTCGGCTGATGGACTGGCTGCGCGTCCACCGCGGCGACGCGCCGCTCGTCATCGCCTTCCCGCACGGCGGGACCGATCTCGCGGGTCTCGACGAGCAATTCGTCTCGCCCTGGCACGCGCAGATCGACACCGACTGGTGGATCGCCGATCTCTACGCCTTCGCCGCCGACCTCGGCGCCACACTGGTCGCCACCGATATTTCGCGCGGCGTGATCGATATGAACCGCGATCCGTCGGGTGCCTCGCTCTATCCGGGGCAGGCAACGACTGAGCTGTGTCCGACGACGACCTTCGACGGCGACCCGCTCTATCGCTTCGACGCCCCGGATGAGGCCGAGATCATGCAGCGGCTGAACTCTTACCACCGACCCTATCATGACAGGCTGGCCGCCGAACTCGACCGCCTGCGGGCCGTGCACGGCCGAGCCGTCCTCTACGACGCCCATTCGATCCGCAGCCATGTCCCGCGCCTGTTCGATGGCGAACTGCCGCAATTCAACATCGGGACCAATGGCGGCGCCACCTGCGCGCCCGAGCTGGAAACGATCGTCGCGAACATCTGCGCCGCGAGCGGCAAGAGCCATGTCGTCAACGGCCGCTTCAAGGGCGGCTGGACGACACGCCACTATGGCCGTCCCGACGACGGCATCCACGCGATCCAGATGGAGCTCGCGCAGCGCGGCTATATGACCGAGCCCGATCCCATCACCCACGCCAACTGGCCCTCCCCCCTCGACCCCGATCCCGCGATCCGACCCGTGCTGGAGCAAGTGATCGCCGCGACCCTCGACTTTGCGAAAGGACACTCATGACCCGCCTCGACAACAGCCGCGTGATCCGCCCCGCAACCGGCCCCGAGATCAGCGCGAAAAGCTGGCTCACCGAAGCGCCGATGCGAATGCTGATGAACAACCTGCACCCCGACGTCGCCGAGGCGCCGCACGAACTCGTCGTCTATGGCGGCATCGGCCGCGCCGCGCGCGACTGGGAGAGCTATGACAAGATCGTCGAGACGCTGAAGCGGCTCGAGGGCGACGAGACGCTGCTGATCCAGTCGGGCAAGCCCGTCGGCGTCTTCCGCACGCACGAAAATGCGCCGCGCGTGCTGCTCGCCAACTCGAACCTCGTGCCCGAATGGGCGAATTGGGAGCATTTCCACGAGCTCGATAAGAAGGGCCTGATGATGTACGGCCAGATGACCGCCGGCAGCTGGATCTATATCGGCAGCCAGGGCATCGTTCAGGGCACCTACGAAACCTTCGTCGAAATGGGCCGCCAGCATTATGGCGGCAGCCTTGCGGGCCGCTGGCTGCTGACCGCCGGGCTCGGCGGCATGGGCGGCGCGCAGCCGCTCGCCGCCGTGATGGCGGGCGCATCGTGCCTCGCGATCGAATGCCAGCCTAGCCGCATCGAGATGCGCCTGCGCACGGGCTATCTCGACAAGCAGGCGGGCAGCATCGACGAAGCCATCTCGATGATCGAGGCGAGTCATGCCGAGGGCAAGCCGGTGTCGGTCGGCCTCCTCGGCAACGCCGCCGAGGTGCTGCCCGAGATGGTCCGCCGCGGTATCCGCCCCGACCTGCTCACCGACCAGACCTCGGCGCACGATCCGGTCAACGGCTACCTCCCCGCGGGCTGGACCCTCGACGAGTGGTTTTCGAAGCGCGAGAGCGATCCGGCCGCGGTCGCGAAGGCTGCGAAAGCGTCGATGGCGGTGCATGTGCAGGCGATGCTCGACCTGCAAGCGGCCGGGGTTCCGACAACCGACTATGGCAACAACATCCGCCAGATGGCGAAGGACGAGGGCGTCGAAAACGCTTTCGACTTTCCCGGCTTCGTCCCCGCCTATGTCCGCCCGCTCTTTTGTCGTGGCATCGGCCCCTTCCGCTGGGCGGCGCTGTCGGGCGATCCTGAGGATATCTACAAGACCGACGCCAAGGTGAAGGAACTGCTGCCCGACAACGCCCACCTCCACAACTGGCTCGACATGGCGCGCGAGAAGATCAAGTTCCAGGGCCTGCCCGCGCGCATCTGCTGGGTCGGGCTCGGCGACCGTCACCGGCTGGGCCTCGCGTTCAACGAGATGGTCGCGTCGGGCGAACTGAGCGCGCCGGTGGTGATCGGCCGCGACCATCTGGATTCAGGATCGGTCGCGAGCCCCAACCGCGAGACCGAGGCGATGCGCGACGGATCCGACGCGGTGAGCGATTGGCCGCTGCTCAATGCGCTGCTCAACACGGCCAGCGGCGCGACCTGGGTGTCGCTCCACCATGGCGGCGGCGTCGGCATGGGCTATTCGCAGCATAGCGGCATGGTGATCGTGGCCGACGGCACCCCCGAAGCGGCCAAGCGGCTTGAGCGCGTGCTGTGGAACGACCCCGGCACCGGGGTCATGCGCCACGCCGACGCTGGCTATGACATCGCCATCGACTGCGCGCGCGAGAAGGGTCTGGACCTCCCCGGCATCCTCTGATGACGGGCGTCCGGCTCCTGCGCGCGAACGACCGCATCGCCCCGCCGTGGAAGAATGGCGGCGGGGTCACGCGCGACATCGCGGTCTTTCCGGATGGCGCGGGCGACGCCGATTTCCTGTGGCGCGCGAGCATCGCGACGATAGAGAAAGCGGGACCCTTCTCGGTCTTTCCGGGCGTCGATCGCGCCTTCCTGCTGCTTCGCGGTGACTTGCGGATCGAGGTCGGGGACCGGGGTGAGCAACGGCTCCGCCCCGGCTCACCGGCCTTGTTGTTCGGCGGCGAAGACAGCGTCGGCGCCGAGCCGCTTGGCGGCTCATGCTCCGCGCTCAACATCATGACGCGGCGCGGGAGGGCTTCGGCAATCCTCGAACGATGGTCATGCGCGAGGGCGGCGGACAGGCTGCTGCTGTTGGCGACCGGCACCGCCCCGGTCACCGTCGGCGCCGATACGATCCACCTGGCAAAGGACGACGCGCTCCTGATCGACCGGCCGGCGGGCAATCCGCCATCGGCAGACGCGCCGCTGGTCGCGACCTTCATCCGCGATCAGTTCGTCCAGTAGATATAGTCCTGGCCGTCCTTCCACGGCGCGTTCAGCGGCACGTCGATGCGCACCGGCCCCTCGACGAGCCCCGGCCAGATCGGCTTGGCCATCCCCCTGTTCTGCGCCTCCAGCATCGCGCGAAGCTGCGCGACGCGCGCGGGATCGCTGGCTGCAAGGTCCTGCCGCTCGGTCGGATCGGCGGCGAGATTATAGAGCCGCACCTTTTCGGGCCGCTTGGTCACCTGCAACTTCCAGTCCCCCATCCGCACCGCGCGATAATCGCCCGAGCGCCAGAACAGCGCCGCCCGCTTCGCCGGACCGCCAAGGATATTCTCGCTGTCGACCACGCGGTCGGTCGGCACCTTCGCGCCCGCCGCCGCGGCGATGGTCGAGAAGATGTCGATATGCCCCGTCATGTCGGCGCGCGTTGATCCCGGCGCGATCTCCGCAGGCCAGCGCATGAAGAAGGGGGTACGGATGCCGCCCTCGAAGAAGGTCGCCTTCCACCCGCGATAGGGTGCGTTGAGGTTCGGGATGCCGGTGTACCAGGCGCCGCCATTGTCGCTGGTGAAGATAACGAGCGTGTTGTCGTCGATCCCCGCCACCTTAAGCTTGGCCATCACGTCGCCGATCCGCCGGTCGAGCTGCGCGATCATCGCGCCATAGACGCGCGTCTTGTGATCCTTGATCTGCGGCAGCTTCGCATAATCCTCCTTCGTCGCCTGCAGCGGCGTGTGCGGCGCGTTGAAGGCCAGATACATGAAGAAGGGCCGGTTCTTGTTCGCTTCGATTGCGGCAATCGCTTCGTCGGCGAAATAGTCGGTCATATGCCCATTCGGGTGAAAGCGCTTGCTGCCGTTGAAGGTCACCGCGTGGCGGAGGTTCGCCCAGATAAAGCGGTCGATGGGATCCCACGGCAGCTTTGCGTTGACGGTGTCGGGGTCGTCGTCGGGCAGAAATTTCGCCGCACCGCCCAGCACAGCCAGACTCTCGTCGAAGCCTTGGCGCTGCGGCTGCAGCCTGGGCGCCTCGCCAAGGTGCCATTTGCCGATATGGATCGTATGATAGCCCGCCGCCTTGACCGCCTCGGCGATCGTCACTTCGCTGGCAGGGACGCCCATGTCGGGATAGTCGGGAATGTCGGGGGTAATCAACTCCTTGTGGAACACCGCCTTCAGCGGCCCGACGCCGTCGCCATGGGCGAGGTTCTCCGAGAACTGCACGGGGACGGCGGTATATTCGAAGCCGAAGCGCGTGGCATAGCGCCCCGTCATCATCGCCGCGCGCGACGGCGAACAGGTTGCGTTCGCGGCATAGGCGGTGGTGAAGTTCATGCCCTGCCGCGCGATCGCGTCGATGTTCGGCGTCTTGACGATGCCGCCGGCGACGCCGCCGCCGTTGAGGCTGATGTCGTTCCAGCCCATGTCGTCGACGACGATCAGGACGATGTTCGGCGGCCGCGTGCCCGCGGGCGCGGCCTTCGGTCCCTGCTGCCAGACGACCGGACGATTGTCCTGCACCGGATCGCGCCAGTCCTGCAAAAGGCCGGGGAGACGGTATTTATTCTCCTGGAATGTCCAATAGCCACCCGCGCCGATCAGCGCGACCAGCCCGAGCGCCAGCCATCTTTTCTTCATGCCGTCCCTCCCCAACCGAACGTCAGAACCGCGATGTGCAGCAGTGCGGCCGCAAGCATCAGCGCCAGAAACATGGTCACGCGCGGGCTGGCGTAGAAAGCGACCTGTCGCTGGGTCGGGAAGGAGAATGTGCTCTCGATCCCCAGCGATTTATTCGGATGCACCGCGCGAAACGCGGGATCGCTCGCCATGCGCACGAGATCGCGGCGGCTGCGGTATCGCATCGTGCCGACCAGCGACCAGCCCGGGTCTTCGCCGGCGTTCCACGCGTCGATATAGCCGCCGACCTTGCGCCCGACGAACAGCGGGTGTCCGCCGCGCGCGATGAGGCCGCGCACGAAGGGGTCCGAATAGCGCCGCAGCCACTCGCTACCCTCGCGCGTCTCGCCGCTGGCGGGATCGGTGACCGGGCCGGGGCGGGTGCGCACAAGATTGAGCATCACGAACTCGCGCCCGTCGTCCGCCTCGAGGAAGGCACGCAATCGCGCACTGTCGTTGCCGGTTTCGTCCATGCGCGGGCCCAGCGTCGCCAGGAACGCGTCGATCTCATCGCGCCGCAACGGACGGCGCAGGCCATCATAGAAGGCCAGAAAGGCAAGCCAAAGCAGCAAGGCGCCGCCCCAAATCGCCGCGAAGAGCAGCCCCTGTCCGTCCATCTCCCACCCGCTGGTCTTGTTCAGAATATTATGGCACTATATGTGTCACTATATTGATGGACGCGCAAGATGGTTAAACACGGCCATTGACCCGCTGTTCAAGCTGGTCCAGCGGAGGAGGCATGGGGGACAGGACCAAAATCGAACGGATCGTCGGCGCGGCCGAACCGCGCGTCGATGGCCGGCGCGAGCGCGGCCGGTCTAACCACAAGCGGATCGTCGCCGCGATGATGGCGCTCATCGAAAGCGGCGACCTGACCCCCAGCGCGGCGCGCGTCGCCGAAGAGGCGGGCGTCGGCCTGCGCACCGTGTTCCGTCACTTCGACGATATGGACGCGCTCTATCGCGAGATTTCGAAGATCGTCGGCGAGCGCATCTGGCCGATCATCAGCGAGCCCCATCGCGGCGATGACTGGCGCGCCAAGCTGCGCGATCTGACGCGGCGGCGCGCGCGGGTGTTCGAGTTGATGCTGCCCTTCCGCCTCGCCGCAAACATCAAACGCTACCAATCGCCCTATCTGATGGCGCAATATGGGCAGGTGGTGGCGCTGGAGCGCGAGTTCGTGCTGCGCCTGCTGCCCGCCGAGGTGAGTGGCGATCGCTATTTCGTCGAGGCTTTATGCTCGGCGCTGTCGTTCCAGAGCTGGCGCGCGATCCGGCAGGACCAGGCGCTCTCGGTCGAGGATGCGAGCGCAGTGGTCGAGCGGACGGTCGAAGCGCTGGTCGCGAGCCTGGCCTAGGGTCAGGACCCTAGACACGCCGCCGCCGGCGCCGCCACCACAGCAATGCAGCGAGCAGGACAATGATCCCGCCCGCCCATGTCGCAAAGCGAATGAGGCGCGGCTTGCCCTGCCGTTCGAACGCATAGCTGTTGATCTGCTCGTCGGCGGTATAGCCCGCGGGCATCTCCAGCACGCCGTTCGCCTTGGCATAGCTGGCATAGTCGGCGCGCATCGCGGCGAAGCGGTCAGGCATCGCCGCCGACAGGTCGTTAGTCTCGCCGGGATCGACCTTGAGATTGAACAATCGCCACATTCCGTCCCCGGTCGGCGCGAGGTTGCGCACCAGCTTGTAATCGCCGCGGAACAGCGCGGCATTGCCCGACAATTCGTAGCCAAGCGGCGTGTCGCCATGGACGCTGCCTTCGGCGCCCGCCAGCATCGGCACCAGGCTGCGTCCGACGATGCTCTCCACCGGCCGGCCTTCCCATCGACCCTGTTGCCCCGTGACCCCCGCGAGGTCGAGCAAGGTCGGCAATATGTCGGTGACATGCGCGAAGCCGTCGTTGATCGTCCCGGCGCGGATTTGCGCGTGCCCCGGCCAGGCGATGATCAGCGGAACGCGCAGCCCGCCCTCGGACGCGGTGAACTTGTAACCCGACAGCGGCGAGGCCGACGCGCTTGCCCATCCGGGCCCGATCGCGCTGAAACTGCCGCGCCGGCCGATATTCGCCGTCGAGGTGTCATATTTGCTGTTGAGGAACAGCCGGTTGATCGTCCGGTTGAACGGATCGGTCGGTTCGGGGCCATTGTCGGACAGGAATACGAAAATCGTATTTTCATAATCGCCGGTGGCCTTGAGATGCGCGACGAGACGGCCGATCTCGCGGTCCATAGCGGTCGCCATTCCGCCATAAGCCTGCATCACGCGGATCGCCGCCGCGCGTTCCTCGGCGTCCTGCGTCGCCCAGTCGGGCGTGGTCGCCATCGTAATCATCGGCGCGCCCTGTGGCATGATGCCGAGTGCCGCCGCACGCTTCGCCCGCGCCTCGCGCAGCGCGCTCCAGCCGTCCCGGTACATCGTGGCATAGCGCGCGATGTCGCTGTCGGGCGCCTGCACCGGGATATGGTTCGCGAGGAAATTGACCGAGGCGAGGAAGGGTTTGCCGCTTGCCCGGTCGGCCTCGATATAATCGATCATCTTCTGGACGACGAAGCGCGACGAATAATAATCCCCGGGCAAAGTCGCGGGCTTGCCATTTTCGGTCCACGCCGCGGTCGCGTACATACCCTCGATCGGCCGCTGTTCGAAATTGTCGGCGCCGGCATCGGCGAGGCTGTAGGCGCGGTCATAGCCGCGCGCGTGCGGCAACCGCTTCGCGTCGCTGCCGAGATGCCATTTTCCGGTCAGGTAGGTACTATATCCTGCGGCTTTCAGAAGCTGCGCGACCGTCACGACGCGGAAATTCATCACCGTGTCGTAGCCGGGCTTGCCGCGATGCGCGTCGGGGATTGTCTCGGGCATGTTGCCGAGGCCGTTCCTGTGATTCATCACCCCCGTCTGCAGCATCGCGCGCGTCGGCGAGCAGGATCCGGCGACGTGAAAGTTCGAAAAGCGCATCCCTGCCATCGCGAGCGCGTCGATGTTCGGGGTCGCGATTTCGGCCCCGAACGAACCGACGTCGCTGAATCCCCAGTCGTCGGCGAGCAGAATGACAATGTTGGGATGGTGCGGCGGCGCCGGAGTGGCATGGACCACCATCGGCGCCGCCGCGAGCAGGGCAGCTGAAACGACACTGGCAGCGTATCCGGACCTGCCTTTGCGACCCGGCACCCCTCTGGCCCGGACAGGCACCGCCATTGCTTCTCTCCCCGCGTTTATACTGGCACTTGATATGTCAATATATCGGCGAGTCAATGGGCCGATCTAACGCTCGCGATATTCGGGCGCCCGCTTTTCGAGAAAGGCGGCCAGCGCCTCGCGATGGTCCTCGGTTACCGAGAGGATCACCTGTTGCCGGTCCTCGATCGCCATCGCGGCATCAAGGCTTTGCGCGTCGATATTGAGGTTCAGCGCCTGCTTCGACAGCCGCAGTCCGTACGGGCTTGTCGCCAGCATCTCGTCGGCGAGCGCCAGTCCGCGATCCAGCAGTTCGTCCTGCCCGACGATCTCGCTGACGAGTCCCGCGCTCAGGGCCCGCTCGGCATCGATAAAGCGTCCGGTCAGGATCATCTCCGACGCGAGGCTGGCGCCGACGAGGCGCGGCAGGAAATAGCTCGACGCCATGTCGCAACCGCCAAGCCCGATGCGGATATAGGCGGCGTTGCAGCGGAAATCGGGCGTCGCATAGCGCACGTCGGACGCGAGCAGCAGCGACAGGCCGCCGCCCGCCGCGGCGCCGTGCCCGAGCGCGATGATCGGCTGCGGACAGGCACGCATCTTGCGATAGATATTGCCGATGCTCGTCTGGGTGCGGAGCGTGCGCAGCACCGGCGTCTCGTCGCTCGACCGATCCTCCTGGATATCGAGCCCGGCGCAGAAGCCGCGTCCCGCCCCACGGAGAATCACCACGCGCACATCCTTGCGGTCGGCGAGCCCGCCGAAATAGGCGTTGAGTTCGTCGACCAGCCCCTCGTTCAGCGCATTCAGGCGCTCGGGGCGGTTCAGCGTCGCGATCTCGACCGCCCCCCGCGCCTTGATCAGCAGTTCGCCGGTCACAGCGTCTGTCCGTCGTCGACGGTGATCACGGTGCCGGTGATCCCGAGTGCCGCGTCCGAGCAGAGCATCAACAGCGGCGCGTGCAGGTCGCTCGGCGGCCGCATCCGCTGGCGCGGGAAGCTCTTGACCATCTGCGCCCCGACCTCGCTCTCGAAGAGCGCGGCGGTCATTTCGGATTCGAAATAGCCGGGCTGGATCACATTGACGCTGATCCCGCGCCGCGCCCATTCGCGCGCCAGTGCCTTGCCCAGATGCCGCACCGCCGCCTTGGTCGCGCCATAGACCGAGGTCGCGGGAAACACCTTCTCCGCGGTGATCGATCCGATGATGACGATACGTCCGTTCTGCTTGTCGCGGCTACCCGCCGCGTCGAGCCGCTTTGCGCCCTCGGTGACCGTCAGGAAGACGCCGCGGACGTTCGCCGCCAACAGCCCGTCAACCTCCTCGACGCTCAGCCCGAACGCCATTTTCTCGGTTGCGACGCCGGCGTTGGCGATGATCGTGTCGACCGTCCCGAACGCGGCTTCGGCGGCGTCGTAAGCCGCTTTCGTCGACGCTTCGTCGGTAACGTCGAGGCTGACGGCAATCGCCTGCCCGCCGGCCGCCTCGATCTCGGCCACCTGTTCGGCGAGCCGGTCGGCGCGGCGCGCCGCGAGGACCACCTTGGCGCCGGCCGCCGCAAGCACCTTGGCAAAGCCGGCGCCGAGACCCGACGAGGCGCCGGTGACGAGCGCGACGCGCCCCGTAAGATCGAAACTGATTTGCGGCGTCATTCCTCATCCCTTCTTTGGCATTCGCTGCGGCTAGGCAGCAAAGTGCGGGTACCGTCAACCGGCTCGCGGGCCATCAAGCCCTGTTGACAAAGGAATTTTGTTCACCTATTGTTCTTCTCGTGCACGAACAACCTGTTCCCCCGTCGCGGCCGCCAAGCGCGGCGGACGGGGGATAAAGGCGCGGTATTTCGGATCGCCCTTCCTTTCGCCAACATCGTGAGTGACGCGCGGACCGGCCTGCCCGGCATCAGCCGACCGGTGCCTTGTCATAGGCCAGGCGGAAGCCGACATTGCTGGTGCCCATCCCGGGATCGCGCCCCTGCCGCGAGGCGGGGCGATAGCGCTGGCAATAATTTGGGGCGCATAGATAGCTGCCGCCCTTTACCGTGCGCGATGGCATCCCCGGATTGAGCGGGTCATAGGCGCTGCCCTCGTCGGGTCCCTTCGGGTCGTCGCTGTCCTTCGGGTCGTGACCCGGACGGAAGAAGTCGGCCGTCACTTCCCAGACATTGCCGACCATGTCGTACAGGCCGTTGGCGTTCGGCTTGTAGCAGCCGACGGGCGCAACGCCCTTGAAGCCGTCGCTTTCGGCATTGTAGTTCGGGAAGGCACCCTGCCAGCTGTTCGCCTCGTCGGGCTGGATATTCTTCGACCGCTTCCCCGCGCTCGCGGCATATTCCCATTCGGCTTCGGTCGGGATGCGTCCCCCCGCCCATTTCGCATAGGCCATCATGTCATCCCACGCGAGATGGACGACCGGCTCGTTCGGCACCTGATCGGGACCCTGCGGCCCATAGGGCTTTTTCCAGCTCGCGCCGGGGACATATTTCCACCAGTCGGTGTAGCGGTTCGAGGGAAAGTCGGGGGGCGTGAAGACCGCCGATCCCGGCTTCAGCATGTCGGGCGGAATCCGGTCGGCGGGCACCTTGAACTGTTTGGGATCGACGGGCTTCTCGGCCACCGTGACATAGCCGGTCGCTTTCACGAACGCCGCGAACTGGCGGTTCGTCACCTCGTGCGGGTCGATCCAGAAGCCGCGGACCGTCGTCTTCCTCACCGGCCCTTCCTCGTCATACACATCATCCTCGCCCATATCGAAGGTGCCGCCCGCCAGCTTCACGGGCGCGTCCGCGATTCGGGGGCACTGGCGCGGCGCGCCGACCGCCGCGGCCTTTTCGCCCGGCGCACCATCGTTGCAGGCGGCGAGCGCAAGCAGCAAAAGCGCTGTGCCCAGCGTTCCGATGGACAGGGAAGATCGTCGGAGCATCGAATTCGCCATCGGTAAACCTTGATCGAGTTGCCGCAGCAAGCGAAGCTGAACGCCCTGCGCTCACCGGTCAATGGGCAGATGCCGCCAAAACCGACCGCAGCGCGCGACGACGGGCCGGTAACGTCCAGGGTCAGGACCCTGGCTCCACTTTCTGTTTCGTAAGCATCCGGATTTTCTCGCGGTTCGATCGAAAGAGAAAATCATGGGGCAGGCCAAGCCGTACACTCGCCTGGCACGCGGGCGAATTGCGGTCGATGCGCCGGTCGGCAAGGCGACCCGCGGCCCGGAGCATCAGGCGGTCGATCGGCGTCAGATCATAGCGAGGACCAAGATCGAGCTGCTGCCGGACAGAATCGGGCAGAAGCGACACCGACGCGCGGGCTACCGCGCGGTGCAGGAAGCGCGGCACGCCCGGTGCAGCGCAGCCGGACTCGATGATGTCGAGAAATTCGAAGATGATCGGGTGCGGTTCGAAGCGCGGTGCAAGCTGCGCCATCATCGCCATGAACGCATCGATCGTCTGCGGCAGGCGCCGGGCGCCGAATTCGCGGCCGATCGCGTCGCCGTCGCGCATGAAGCGATCCTTGTCGGCGGCGCTCAGCCGATGGACGAAACGATCATAGGCCGTCAGGAAGCCGTAGGAGGCGGTGGCTGCGACCCAATCGAGCAGGATTGGATCGAGCGCGCGATATTCTTCGCCGGCCGGGGTCGCGCCTTTCACCGCGCCGTGCATGCGATTGACCTTGCCGATGACCTCTTTCGCCATGCTCGCCGGACCGTAGCAGGCAAGCATCGCGACGAGTCCGGTGCGGCGCGAGCGACCGATCGGATCGGCCTTGTATGTCGAATGATCCCAAACGCCCGTCCGGATGCGCGGCTCGGCAAATTCCAGCAGCACCGCCGCTATACCACCGATGCCGAGCGCGACCGGATTCTTGTATACGCGCCACTGGACGCTGTCGGGCGCAAGCAGGGCCGGCTCCCCGGCGGGAGATGCGAAGTCGATTAACGTGCCCAGATACTTGTCCTGCATAGCCGCACGCGCCCTTCCCGCGATGGCTCAGAAGTCGAAGCCCAGCGTCAGCCCATAGCTGCGCGGCGGGTTCGGGGAACGTACCACGACATGGCATTACTCGCGACCGCCGACCAATAATGGCCGTTGAACAGATTCTTCGCCCACAGCGACGCCGACCATCCGCTGTCGTTCTTCGACCCCAGGCTGGTATTGACGGGCTGAAAGAGGACAGCCTGAGCGGAGTTACGATTCCATATCAAGGCAAGGAACTGTTTTCGTTGATTTACTGAGAGCCGCGAGGACTGAAGCGCGCTTCTGAAAACACCGGCTGGCTGGGGCGACAGATGTTTTCGGCCAACTTAAACCGTTGTTAAAAAATCATATTGTGTTGATACTTAGTGAATATACCCGTGCTTTAGCCCTAATTCTCGTGAGCTTCAGCGAGGCATTTTGCGACCGCGTGTCCAAAATCGACGAGGCGTTCACCTCTCACCGCAGGAGGAATTCCGACAAAGCGAAGCCTATCGCTCGACCATAAATTTCCACTGCGGAGCGCCAGAAGGACCGACCAGTTTGGAACAAACCGAGCGGGACAATACTCTCCACGCGGCGCCGGTGAGGGTCTGCAGACATCCCTGATGAACGTCGGTGCGTCGTCAGTATCGCCCCGTGGCCAGGCGTGTGACGACTTCCGATCCGCGGACCAGCGTCAGATCTACGGGGCACCGCTCCGCGATCGCAAGGATCTTTTCGCGCTCCTCCTCCGACAAACTTCCTTCGAGCTCGATCGTTCGCGTGAACACGTCTTGCGGGGTTTGGCCGCTGCGCTTGTCATGCGTTACGATCGTCCTCGCTTTGGCAAGCCCGAAGCCCTTGCGATCGGCATAGAGACGCATTGTCATCGTCGTACAGGCTGCCAGTCCTGCCGATACCAGTTCATAGGGCGCCAACCCGGAATCTAGTCCACCTTCGGAAATCGGTTCGTCGGCGAAGAAGTTGTGCGGCCCGCTCCGCACCGCCAGCTGAAATTTGCCACCAAGAGTTTCTTCAGCGACAACACCGCCGCCGTCGGGCGCTTCCAGGTCGGCCTCCAGGATTGGCAAATATCGAGGCGCCCACGCGGCAATCATGGCCGCAGCGAATTCCGCATCGCCGGGACCGGTGAGAAGATGATCCGCCTCGCCCAGCGAGACGAAGCTCTTGGGGTGCTTCGCGGCGCCGAACAGCGCCGAAGCATTGTCTATCCCGACGAGTTCGTCGCGAGGGGCATGGAGAATCAGGAGCGGCCGGTGCAGCGTCGCGACGCGCGGCAGCAAATCCTGCTGACGTGCGTCCGCCACGAAGGTGCGATCGAGGGAAAAGTGCCGACCGGCGAGAAGGACGTCGGCGCGTCCCTCGGCATCGATCTGCTCAAGGCTTGCCGGGTCGACGAGGTGCAGCACATGGCGGACCTCTGCGGGTGCTGCGATCGTCGCGATCGCCTTGATCCCCGGCATCGCGCCCGCGGCGGCAAGAGCTGCCGCCCCTCCGAAGCTGTGGCCGATGAGGAGAGCTGGCGGCATCCCTGCTGCTTCCATGGCCTCGCCGGCCGCTATCGGGTCATCGGCATGGTCCGCGAAGCGTGTCTCGCCGAACGCACCTTCGCTCGATCCGAGGCCGGCAAAGTCAAACCGCATTACACCGATTCCCTGCCGCGCGAGCGCGCGCGCGATCCGGACTGCTGCAAGGCTGTCCTTTCCGCAGGTAAAGCAATGCGCGAAGATCGCCCAGCCACGCGGTGTCGCCGCGGGTCGATCGACAAGCCCCGACAGGTGGTTGCCGCGCGCGCCGTGAAAGTCAAAGGGTTGCGCCATTGGTCGGGCTCCTTCCCGCCGCGCCGCGCGCGGCCGATGCGCGATCATTGTTCATTGCGGATGACCGAGGCGCTATTCATACCTAGGTACGAATTTGCCCGCACCGTGACTTCGACTAACCGCGCTGCCCGGTTCGGGCGCCGATGCGCCAACCGACAGAAACCGCAATCACGCGGTGGGCACATTGATGGAGAGAGGGCATGGCACGGACCACGCCAGCGACGAGGGCGCTCGAAAAGGCGGGAATCGCCTTTGAGACCCGCACTTACGACTATGATCCGGGCGCGGATCGCATCGGCGTCCAGGCTGCCGAAGCGCTTGGAGAGGAGCCCCGGCGGGTACTGAAGACGTTGATGGCGAAAGTCGATGGCAAGCCGGTCTGCGTAATCGTCCCGTCAGATCGCGAGGTGTCGATGAAAAAGCTCGCCGCCGCGCTCGGCGGCAAATCGGCTGCGATGATGGCGCCGGCAGATGCGGAGCGCCTGACCGGCTATCATGTCGGCGGCATCAGCCCTTTCGGACAGCGCAAGCAGGTGTCGACTGCGATCGAAGAGAGCGCGCTTGCCGAGCCTTATGTCTATGTGAATGGGGGCCAGCGCGGACTTCAGCTTCGGCTCGAACCCATGGCGGCAATATCGGCGATCAATGCGATCGCCGCACCACTCGTCGCCTGAAAAAAGAAGGCGGCGACCGGGTTCCGGTCGCCGCCCAGGGGGGAGAGAGGGTTCAGACGCCGCGGTAGACGAGTTGGGTGAAGAGCGCCGGATTGATCACCCCGCCGCCCCATTTCGCGTCGAATTCGGCCGACGGCTTGGCAGCGATCGTCTCGTCGAGCGACTTGCCCTGTGCCTTCAACGCGGCGACGCGGTCGCGGATCGTGACCAGCATGTCCCGGAAGGCCACGAGATCGGCGCGCGATCCGACCGGGCCGTGGCCAGGCACAACGATCGTTTCCGCCCCGGACTTCTCGATGTTCCAGTTAGCCGCGCGGATCATGCCGTCGATGCCGCCGCCCGCGACATAGTCGATGAACGGATAGACGCCGTTCCACCAGGTATCGCCGGTCGCGAGAACATTCGCCTTGCGGAAATAGACCGAAAGGTCGCCGTCGGTATGCGAGGGCATATAATGGCGGATCTCGACGGTCTCGCCGTTGAAGGTCATGACCTTCTCTTCATCGACGAGCATCGCCGGACGGTAACCCGCAGGCACCGGATCGAAGGTGTGCCCCCATTCCACGACGCGGATCGACTTATCGAGGTGAGCGGCGGTGTTGCGATGCGCGATGATCGTCGCGCCATCTTCATGCGCCCAGCCGTTGCCGTCGGTGTGGTCCCAGTGCCAATGCGTATTGATGACGAAGTTGAGGCCACCGGGACGCAGGCCGGTCAGCACCTCTTCGATCTTCGCGCGCGACACCGCGATGCCGTCGTCGACGAGCAGCAGCCCCTGCGGGCCCGCGAGCGCGACGATCGAACCGCCGGCTCCGTCGAGCACGGTCACATTGCCGCGCAGCGCGGTGGGCGTGACCGGCGAGGCCGCGGTCGCCGTATTGATGATGTCATAGGGAGTTTTGGCAGCCTCTTCGGCATGCGCCGGTGCGCCGACGGCAAGAGCCAATGCAAGGAGGGCGCTCGAGGCCAGACCCGGGCGGCGAATCAGAATATTGCTCATGATATGACTCCGATGCTGTTGCGAGGAGCCGATCATCGGTCAGTTGAGAGGGCGAGTAACTAATATGAAGGTTTAGACCCGCCGATTGCGCTTGCCCGGTCATCCGGTCCGGTGCGATGGCGGCAGACAGCAGCACATATGCTGTCCGTCCGGAGGGGTCCGATGGGGACAAGGCTTACAGGGTCAACCGCGTTCGCGCTGCTCGCATTGGCGCTCGGCATCGGCATCTTCGCGGTCGACATGTTCAGCCCGCTCGGCGGGGCAATCGCCGTATTATATACGGTCTGCATCATCCTGCTGACGCGGGGCGGCAGACCGGTCATGGTCGCGCTGGGCGGCATAGTCGCCGCGATCGCGGCAATGATTGCCTTCCTTGCCGGTCATTGGGGCGAGCCGGTCGGCGCCGCGCATGTCCGGCTCGGCGTCAGCCTCGCCGCGATCGGTGTCACCACCATCCTTTCCTATGGCATTCTCAGCACGAGGAAGCTTTGCAGCGAACAGGCCAATATCCTCGCGTTGACGCACGACAGCGTGATCGTCCTCGATCGTCATGACCGCGTGGCGGGCTGGAACGAAGGCGCGGCGCGGATTTATGGCTGGTCCGCGGAGGAGGCGGTCGGCCGGGCCTATGACGACCTCATCACGCTCGATGCCCCGCGCGAGGCCGCGAAACAACGGCTCGAGCAGAGCGGCGACCTTACCGAAGAGATGGCGGGCGTGGGGAAGGACGGCGCGCCTTTTGTGGTATCGACGCGCATGGTGCGCCGTCGCAATCTCGCCGGCGCGCCCGACGGGCTGATCGAGGCAAGCATCGATTTGTCGGAGCAGCGCCGGGCCGATGCGGCTCGTCGCGCCTCCGAAAATCGCTACCAGGCCATTTTCGATGCCGCAGGGTTCGCCGCGTGGGAGACCGACTGGACCGGGGTGCGGCAGCTCCTCGCGACGATCGCTCCCGATGGCGAAAATCTGGAAGCCTATCTCATCGCCAATCCGGACCTGCTCCGGAAGGTGGCGGCAACGCCGCATATCCATGAGGCTAACCAGGCGGCCGCGACGCTCTTCGGCGTTGCCGATCGGAGCGAATTGATCGGGAAGAATGTCATCGCACGCTATCCCGAGACGAACGGCCTCGCGCTTGCGACGCTTTTCGCGCGGCTGGCAAGCGGCGAGGATTTGGTCGAGGTCGAGACGCGGATAACCAATCTCGAGGGCAAGCCGATCGACGTAGTCCTGCGCGTGAGACTCGTCCCCGAGGGCGAACCCTGGTCGCGCGTCCTCATCATGGCCATCGACATGACCGAGCGAAATGAGGACCGCGCCCGGCTCGAACGCAACATGATCGAACTCGCCCATGCGTCGCGCGTGTCGATTCTCGGTCAGCTTGCGGCCTCCATAGCCCATGAGGTCAATCAGCCGCTGTCGGCGATCATGACCTATGCGAAATCGGCGCGCCGCTGGCTCAAGCGCGACACGCCCGACCTGGACGAAGTGGCGAACTGCATCGAACGGATCGACGCGAACAGCGAGCGCGCGGGCGCGATCATCGCGCGGGTCCGGAACCTCGCGCGCAAGGGCAGCGCCCAGATCGAAGCGATCTCGCTCGCCGAGCTCGTTGACGAAGCGCTGGCGCTGGTCGATCGCGAAGCGTGCGCGGCACGCATCACGATCCGCACCGAAATCGAGCCCTCGGACATCAGCATCGCGGCCGACCGTATCCAGATCCAGCAGATTCTGGTGAACCTCGTCATGAACGCGATCCATGCAAGCGCTGGGGCCGAACCGGGGGGCGATATATCGATTACGGCCGCGACCGATGCGGAGGGCATGGCGCACATCGCGGTCGCAGATCGTGGCAGCGGCATCGTCGGCATCGAACCGCATGCCCTGTTCGACGCCTTTTACACGACGAAACCCGACGGAATGGGCATGGGGCTCTCGATTTCGCGATCAATCGTGGAGGCGCATGGGGGGCGCATTTCCGCCGCCAACAATCCGGGTGGCGGGGCCACGATCAGCTTCACCATCCCGGTCGCGGTTTAGGCGGGCGGGAGACGCCGCAGCCATGCTATACCGGGCCCACATCATCCTTAGGTATGATGGCGGCGGGGCCGCGCAGCTGCTGTTGCGGGGCTTCCTGTCAGGAGAAGTGACGTGCCGAGTAAATTGGTGGGCGTCGTCGACGACGATGAAGATGTCCGCACCAGCATCGAAAGCCTGCTGCGATCGGCGGGCTATCGCCCGTTCTGCTTTCGCAGCGCAGAAAGCTTCCTCGCCTCGTCCCACCGCGACATCATCGATTGCCTTCTCACCGACTTCAACATGCCCGGGCTGAACGGCCTCGAACTCCACCGGAAGATTGCGCGCGACCGACCGTCACTGCCGGTGATCCTCATGACGGCCTTTCCGACCGATGTCGTCCGCCGGGACGCCAAGGAACAGGGCTTGGCCGGCTTCTTCGTGAAGCCGATCGACGGCGACCTTCTCATCGACAAGCTGGAGGATGTGTTATGCTGATCAGGCAAAACCGCGGCGGCGCCGAGACGGCGCCCGAAAACGCGCCGCCGCTGCCGCCGCTCGTGTGCGTGCTCGACGACGATCCCGATATCCGCGGCAGCATCGAGAGCTTGCTGCGCGCTGAGGGGTTCTCGGTCCAGACCTACGCCTCGACCTCGGAATTCGTCATGTGCGACAGCGTCGATCGTGCGGCGTGCCTGCTTCTCGACATCAACCTCGGCGATGCCAACGGCCTCGACTTCCAGGAAGAACTCGCCGGCAACGAGATCGCTGTGCCGGTCATCCTGATGAGCGGCTATGGCGACATCCCGATGACCGTGCGCGGCATGCGCGCGGGAGCGCTCGATTTCCTCGCCAAGCCGCTTTCGGACGAGGTGCTTCTCGCGGCCGTGTCGGATGCGATCCGCAAGGACGAAGTGCGGCGCGCCGCGAACGCGGCACTCGACGGCACCCGCCAGCGCTACAACGCGCTCACCAACCGCGAGCGTGAAATCATGGGACTGGTGACCGCCGGCCTGATGAACAAGCAGATCGCCGCGCGCCTCGGGCTCAGCGAGATCACGGTGAAGATCCACCGTGGAAACATGACCCGCAAGATGCAGGCCGACTCGCTCGCCGACCTCGTCCGGATGGCCGAGGAGCTGGGCGCGCGCGAGGCGTCGGCGAGCCGCTTCAACCGCTGATCCTGCGCACGGCGCGAGGGCCGTCCAGTCATACCAAGATGTGAATCATCATGGCCCGCGGCGATCCTATCTTCGCTCTGCAAGCGGCACAGCCGTGCCCGCCGTGGAGGCAGATCATGTCGAAATCCGATACCGCAAGCCAGCGCCCCGACCTCGAAGCCGCGCGGACACCCGACCCGCGTGCCGCGACCGAGGAGCGCATCGATCATGCGCTCGAAGACAGTTTTCCGGCGAGCGACCCGCCCGCGGCGAACGTCTTCGACTGAGCCCGCCGGGCCATAATTAAAACCTAAGAATGATGGGAAGCGTGCCCGCGCGACCCGAAAATGCTCCCGCCAATCCCGCGAAATCTCTCGCGCATGAGCAAGGAGTAGGATCATGAGCTTCATCAAGACCCCCGACGGCGTTTCGATCTACTACAAGGATCTCGGTGCCGGCCAGCCCGTCCTTTTCTGCCATGGCTGGCCGCTCTCGGCCGATGCCTGGGACAGCCAGATGCAGTTCCTCGGCGAACGGGGTTATCGCGTCATCGCGCATGATCGCCGCAGCCATGGCCGCTCCGACCAGGTCTGGGACGGCAACGACATGGACCATTATGCCGACGACCTCGCGGCCCTGATCGAGGCACTCGACCTTCGGGACATCATTCTCGTCGGCCATTCGACGGGCGGCGGCGAAGTTGCCCATTATATCGGCCGTCACGGCACCAGCCGCGTCGCCAAGGCGGTTCTGATCAGCGCCGTGCCGCCGGTCATGCTGCAAAGCGAGACCAACCCCAACGGGACGCCGCTCGCGGCCTTCGACGACATCCGCGCCGCGCTGCTCGACAACCGCAGCCAGTTCTACAAGGATCTGACGACGCCTTTCTTCGGCTACAACCGTTCCGGAGCGGCGATTTCGGAAGGCACCCGCGACCATTTCTGGCTGCAGGGCATGATGGGCGGCCTCAAGGGCCAATATGACTGCGTCCATGAATTTTCCGAGGTCGACTATAGCGAAGACCTGAAGCGGATGACGATCCCGACGCTGGTTCTCCACGGCTCGGACGACCAGATCGTCCCGATCGATGCCTCGGCGCGGCTCTCGGTGGGCCTCCTCCCGCAGGGCCAGCTCAAGATTTACGAAGGCGGCCCGCACGGCATGCCGATCACGATGAAGGAGCAGGTCAACGCCGACCTTCTCGCCTTCATCCAGAGCTGACCCGAACCCGAAGGGCAGGCGCCGACCCGTAAAACGTGGGCGGCGCCTGCTCCGGCTTTTCTCCCCTCCAGACGCAGGAACAAAATGATGACGATAAAAAGCCCAACCGACGAAGTAGCAGCGGCGAAAGCCCGCTACTGCCGCTTCATCGACACCAAGCAGTGGGAGGCCTTCGCGGGGCTTCTCGCCGAGACCCCGAAGATCCGCATGCTCGGCCCCGACGGCGATCTCCTGTTCGCCTTCGACGAGCGCGACGCGTTCGTCGCCCTGTCGAGCCAGTTCCTCGAAAAAGGCCGCTCGATCCACCAGGTCCATAACGCCGAGATCGACGAACTCCCCGACGGCCGCGTGGCCGCGGTCTGGTCGATGGAAGACCTTATTGTCTTCCCCGACGCCGCTCCAGGAGAGACCGCGAGGATGAACGGCTACGGCCATTATCACGAAATCTGGGAGCGTGGTCCCGACGGCTGGCGCATCGCCGAGCTCGAGCTGCGCCGCACCATCCTCGACATCACCCAGGCATAGGAATCCATCATGACCAAGGATCGTATCAACGTCGGCATCATCGGCGTTCACCCCGACAAGGGCTGGGCTAGCACGGCCCATGTCCCCGCGCTGCTGCAGCTTCCCCAGTATCGCATCGCCGCCGTCAGCCATCACCGCCCCGAGGTCGCTGCTGCGGCTGCCGCCAAATATGGCGTCGACCATGCGTTCGGCTCGGCCGACGAGCTGGTGGCGCATGGCGATGTCGATCTCGTGGTCGTCGCGGTGAAGGTGCTCGAGCATCGCGATCTCGTCGCAAAGGCGGCGGCCGCCGGAAAAGCGGTCTTTTCGGAGTGGCCGCTCGGGACGAGCCTCGCGGAAGCGACCGCAATGCGCGACCTTGCGGCGCGGCACGGCGTTCGCACCGCTATCGGCCTCCAGACCCGTGCCATTCCGACCTTCGCCCATATGCGCGACCTCATCACCGAGGGTTATGTCGGCAAGCCGCTCTCGGCGACGATGATCGGCTCGGGTATCGTCTGGGGCGAAACGCTGAGCGAGGGCTTCGCCTACACGCTCGACCCGGCAAGCGGGGCGGCCATGCTGAACGTGCCGTTCGCGCACTCGCTCGACGGCCTCCTTCATGTCCTCGGCAGCGAGTTCACCAACCTGTCGGCAGTGCTCGGCACCGCACGCCCCACCATCCGCATCGAGGAGACGGGCGCCGAAGTGCCGATGTCCGTCGCTGACCAGGTGATGGTCGCGGGGCGCCTCAGCAACGGCGCGGCGCTCTCGGCGCATTTCCGGGGCGGCCTGTCGCGCGGCACCAATTTCCACGTCGAGATCAACGGCACCGCCGGCGATCTCATCCTGACCGCGCCCGTCGGATATGTCGGGATTGGCGACTTCGAGCTTCGCGGCGCGCGCGGCGAAGAGACGCTCCACGCGCTGGAGATTCCCGAGCGCTATGGCGCAACGCGCTTCGAGGCCGGCCCGGCGCAAAGCGTCGCCCTCGCCTATGAACGGCTCGCCTCGGACATGCTCGGGGGGACGTCGCTTACCCCAAGTTTCGACGATGCCGTCGCACTTCACCGGTTGATCGACACGATCGCGCAGCGCGGCAGCGCCGTCGGCGCGGCCTGAGAGCAAGGAGACAGGATATGAAAGCGATTGTCGTTCGCGCCTTCGGCGGCCCCGAAGCGCTGGGGATCGAAGAAGCCGAGCTGCCCTCGCCGGGCGCCGGCGAAGCGCTAGTCGCGGTGAGCGCCGCCGGCGTCAACTTCATGGATACCGGCACCCGCCGAGGCCTGACGCCGGGCAAGTCAGCTCCGGTCGTGCCCGGGGTCGAAGGCGCCGGCACGGTGCTGGCGGTCGGGCCGGGGGTCGTCGACATTCGACCCGGCGACCGCGTTGCCTGGTATTTCGCGTGGGGGAGCTATGCCGAACAGCTCATTGCCCCGGCCGACCAGCTGGTACCCCTTCCCGACGATCTCTCGTTCGAAGATGGCGCGGGCATCATGATGCAGGGCCTCACCGCGAGCAATCTGGTGTTTGAAAGCCACCCGGTGAAGCCCGGGGACGTCGCGCTGGTTCACGCGGCTTCGGGAGGCGTCGGCCTGCTGCTCACGCAGATGATCAAGCTCCTCGGCGGCGAGGTGATCGCGCGCGTCTCGAGCGAGGCGAAGGTGTCGCTCGCACGCGAGGCCTGCGCCGATCATGTGCTCGTCGGGCGCGGCGACGAGATCGGCGACAAGGTGCGAGCGATTACGAGCGGCCGCGGCGTCGACGTCGTCTATGACGGTACCGGCGCCGAGAGCTTTCGCACCTCGCTCGACCTCGTGGATTATCATGGCACGCTCGCGCTTTTCGGGCCGCTCATGGAGCCGCTGCCACCGATCGATCCCTTCTCGATCCCGAAGAGCATCAAGATCACCTACCCGGTGGTCATGCACCATGTCCGCAACCGCGACGCGCTGCTGGCGCGGTCCCGTCAGCTGTTCGACTGGATGCGATCAGGCCAGCTCCGGCTTCATGTCGGGCAGAGCTATCCTCTCGCTGCCGCGGCGGATGCCCACCGCGACATCGAGTCGCGACGTTCGACGGGCAAGCTCCTGTTGAAACCCTGACACGGCGGCGGCGGTCCGCCCAGCCCCAGGCGTCCTCCCAAGGCCCCGCCCCCGTGCGCCCCCGGCAGCCCTCGCTGCCGGGGGCGATCACGTCTGCACCGCCTCCCCCATCCGATACCAACGTATGAATTTCCCCGGGCAGGGAAGAGCATATTCTCGTCAGGCAAGACCAACTCCCCCCTTCCGGTCCGCACCGGCCCGGACAGCGAAAGGAAATCATCATGTCCGACGCAAGGCTCCTCACCATCGACATCCCCGTCAAGCTCGCCGAGGTAAAATCGGTGCACAGTATCGGAGGCCTCGCCTTTGAAGGCGACCTGCCGGCCGCGCTGTTTCATCTGGGTCTCATCACGGCGGACATTGCCGACTAGGGGGCTGCCGCGGAGGTAATCACGGTCTTCCATACCAATGCCGGCCATGTCGCGCTACACGACGACGCCTATAATGCGGCGCGCAACATCGCGACGGGCAATCCCTACAAGCAGCTTGTCGCCGATCTCCAGGCGGTGGGCGTCCAGATGGAATTGTGCGGCGCGACGGCCAAGGTGAACGGGTGGGTCAATGCCGATCTTCTGCCGGGCATCCGGATCAACCTCGACGCGATGGCCCGGACGATTCAGCTCGTCCAGCAGGGCTTCGTCAAGATCACCGAATGATAAAGTGAAAAGGTAAGTATGATGACAAATGCAGTGATGAAAGCCCTCGTTCTCGATGAGGCGAACGGTCCATTCCGGTCCGTCACGACCAATCGGCCCGAACTGGGTAGCGGCCAGGTGCTGGTGCGCGTCCACGCCAGCGGCGTGAACCCGCTCGATACCAAAATCCGTGCTGGCCAGGCGGCGCACGCCCGGCACAGTTTCCCCGGCATATTGGGCATGGACCTTGCCGGCGTCGTCGAAGCGCTCGGTGCCGATGTGTCGCGCTTCGCCCCCGGCGACGAGGTGTGGGGCATGACCGGCGGCGTCGGCAACGTGCAGGGCTCGCTCGCCGAATATGCGGCCGTCGATGCAGCCCTGCTCGCGCGCAAGCCCGCCAACCTGTCCATGCGCGAAGCCGCTGCCCTGCCGCTGGTGACAATCACTGCCTGGGAAGGTCTGGTCGACCGCGCCAATGTCCGCGCCGGCCAGCGTGTGCTTGTCCTCGGCGGGGCCGGCGGCGTCGGCCATGTCGCCGTCCAGATCGCGCTTGCGCGCGGCGCAGAAGTCTTCGCCGTCGACGACGCCAGCAAGGCCGATTATCTCGCGTCGCTGGGCGCCGTGCCGATCGATCGCGAAGAGCCGGTCGCCGATTATGTCGCGCGCCTTACCGGCGGCGAGGGCTTCGATCTTGTCTACGACACCGTCGGCGGGGCCGTACTCGATACCGCCTTCGTGGCAGTGAAAAAGTTCGGTCATGTTGTTAGCTGCCTCGGTTGGGGCACGCATGCGCTCGCCCCGCTCTCTTTCCGCGCTGCAACCTACTCGGGCGTCTTCACTCTTCTTCCCTTGCTGACAGGTGAAGGGCGCGCGCATCATGGCGAGATCATGGCCGAGGCGACGCGTCTCGCTGAAGCTGGCAAGCTGACCCCGCGCCTAGATCCGCGTCGCTTCACATTTGGTGACGTGGCCGACGCACACGCGGCGATTACCGACCGCTCTGCGAAAGGAAAGCTTGTCGTCGAAGTCCTGACCTGAGCCGCGAGATCATCTTTTGCCAAGTTAGGCCGGACGGCGGCGTACGGCGTACGGCCTTCATTGCGGTAGGAAGTACATCTCGCCAATTCACGCAGTGATTGCAGCGATGCGAGAAGCTACGCGGTCATTTCCAAACTCGCCGGCGCCGTCTCCTGAAGTCCAAGCGCCGCGCCGACGGCAACGAAAATCATGGCGAGGGCGGCGATCAAGGTGATCTGAAGTCCAAAGGAATCGGCGAGCATACCGCCAACAATGGGGCCGATTCCTCCGCCCATTATGGTCGACATCGCGACGATTATGGCGGTTGTAGTCGCCGCTTCTCGCGCCGGGACCGTTTCGAGCGGCACAATGCAACTCAGCGGAAAAAGCGCGATGGTAGTCCCGCCCAGAAAGGTGAAAATGACCAGCACGACAATGTTCGGACCGGACAGCAGCGCCACCAAAGGCGCGAGCGCACCGCAGGCCGCAGCAAGGATCATGATGCGCTGCCGGCCGAACCTGTCTGAAAGCCAGGGCATAACGATCGACCAGACCACTCCGGCCAAGCCGATCGCGCTCACCACTATGCTCATGTCGGTCTCGGTCATGCCCAGTTCCCTGACGAGCCATATCGGCAAAAAGGTCAGCAAAAGGTAGTACCAGGCGGCACTGGCGGAACCGATGATCGCACACAGGCAAACATTCCTGAATCGGAATGGAGCGAACAATTTGGTCGCGCCACCCGACGTGCTGTCCGGAAGGCGAACGTCCTTGATGCGAACCGGCTCTCGCACATACCAAGCCATCAGTATCGCGATGATCAGAGCAGGGACGCCGGCGACCAGGAAAGCAGCCCGCCAGCCAAGCAGCAAGGCAAGCTGAATAATGATGAGCGGCCCCAGCAGGGATCCTATGCCTTGCGAGCCCAAATTCTGAACGATGCCCATATTGAGCCCGCGCCGGCGCGGAGAGGATTCCGCCATGACGATGGCCTGCTGAATCGGGATAACCGGCCCTTCCGCCAATCCCATGAGAAGCCTGGCGCCCAAAAGCATGACAAAGGTCGACGCGACGGCACTAAAGAGCGGAATTGCTACCAACAATCTGACCAAAAACGGGTCGAGCTGCAAGGGGACGACCTGAGCGGAATCGCGATTCCGTCTCAAAATAACTCATTGTTTTTATTGAATTAGCGGAGACGCTCTGATAGCTTGCGAGCGCTTCTGAAAACACCGGCTGGCTGGGGCGGCAGGATTCGAACCTGCGCATGGCGGTACCAAAAACCGCTGCCTTACCGCTTGGCTACGCCCCAACGCGCCGGTGCGACGCGCGCTCTAGAACGCGCGGTCGCCGATTGCAAGGCAGCCCTTAGAGCCGCGTGACCCAGCCATGAGGGTCGGGCGCGAGGCCGCGCTGGATGCCGACGAGCATGTCCTTCAGCGTCGTCGTGACCTGCCCGGGACCGCCCGCGCCGATGGTGAAGCTCGTTTGCCCACGCGTCACCTTGCCGACCGGTGTCACCACCGCGGCGGTGCCGCAGGCGAAGCTTTCGGTCAGGCGACCGCTCTCGGCATCGGCCTGCCACTGGTCGATCGAATAAGGCTCCTCGCGCACCGTCAGGCCGGCGTCGCGCGCGAGCGTGATGATCGCGTCGCGGGTGATGCCGGGCAGGATCGTGCCGGTCAACGGCGGGGTGACGATGCTGCCGTCGTCGAACACGAAGAACATGTTCATGCCCCCCAGTTCCTCGATCCAGCGGTGCTCGGCGGCGTCGAGGAATACGACCTGGTCGTGCCCCTTGGCGATCGCTTCCTGCTGCGCGATCAGGCTGGCGGCGTAATTGCCGCCGCATTTGGCGGCGCCGGTGCCGCCCGGCGCGGCGCGCGTATAATGCTCCGACACCCACAGCGACACCGCGGGCGCGCCCGACTTGAAATAATTGCCGACGGGCGAGACGATGACGAGAAAATGATATTCCGACGCCGGCTTGACGCCCAGGAACACCTCGCTCGCATACATGAAGGGGCGGAGGTACAGCGCGCCGCCCGCGACCGGCGGGAACCAGTCGGCATCGGCTTCGACCGCCGCCTTCACCGCGCCGATGAACAGTTCCTCGGGGATTTCGGCCATCGCCATGCGCCGTGCGCTGGCGTTGAAGCGTGCGGCATTGGCCTCGACGCGGAACAGCGCCATCGAGCCGTCGTCGAGCCGGTACGCCTTCAACCCTTCGAAGATTTCCTGCGCATAATGAAGCACCGCCGTCGCCGGATCGAGCAGCAGCGGCCCGCGCGGCATCACCTGCGCATCGTGCCAGCCCTTCGCGTCCGAATAGCGGATCGAGACCATATGGTCGGTGAAGACGCGGCCGAAAACCGGATCGGCAATCGCCGCCGCGCGTACCTCGTCCGCCGTCGGATTGGGGTGCGGCAGGCGGGCGAAAGCGGGAGCAAGCATGGCAAAACCTTGTGATCTGGGGCGTGACTCGGGACAAGAATATGCGCGCCTCTTGCCAAAGAGGCGCCGTGCGCGCAACGGTAGTCGCTATGCCGGATGAAAATTTTCTTTCACAAGTTCCCGCCGCCTCTGCCCTTTTCTTGCGCGAAGAGGAGGTGCGTCGCGGGATCGAATATCTGTTTTTCGGGCATGGTGCGCTGTGGCGCGCGACCGACGCGCGGCTGGCCGAAAACGGGCTGGGCCGCGCGCATTACCGCGCGCTCTACTTCATTGCGCGCGCGCCGGGGCTGACGATTTCCGACCTGCTCGCCCTGCTCGGGATCACCAAACAGTCGCTCGGCCGTGTCGTAAAGGAGCTTGAGGCGCGCGATTTCATCGCGACGCGCCCCGGCAACCGCGACCGCCGGCAAAAGGAGCTACGCCTGACCGCCGCCGGGCGCGCGGTCGAGGCGGCGATCTTTCAGCCGCTACGCGACGCGATGAGCCGCGCCTATACCCACGCGGGGCAGCAGGCGGTGACCGGCTTCTGGCACGTCAACGAGGCGCTGATGACGCCGCGCGACCGCGCGCGCGCCGCGAAGCTGGGGACCGAAAACTAGGCGTCGCCGCGCGCGATGTCGGCGAGTTCGCGGCCACGGTCGCGCGCCGCGCGCAGCACATTGGTGAGCAGCGCGGCGATCTGGCCGTCGCTGTCGAGCACGTCGAGCCCCGCCTGCGTCGTCCCGCCCTTGCTTGCCACCTGCGCGATCAGCGTGCCCGGCTTCTCGCCGCTTTCGGCGAGCAGCGCGGTGGCGCCGCCGAAGGTCGCTGTCGCCAGCTTGAGCGCGTCGTCCGGCGACAGGCCGAGACGTTCGCCCGCCGCCGCATAGGATTCGATCAGCCGGAACACGAACGCCGGACCGCTGCCGGTGAAGGCGGTGACGAGATCCATCGTCATATCGTCGCCGAGCGCGACAATGGTCCCCAGCGGCGCCAGCAACGCATCGACCGCCGCCACATCGGCGTCGCCGAGGCTGGCCACCGCCGACACGCCCGCACCGATCCGCGCCGCGAGGTTCGGCAGGATGCGCACCTGCGCCCTTGCATCGGGAAAACGCTGCGCGAGGTCGGCGAGCGAGACGCCCGCGAGGATCGAGAGGAGATGGACGTCGTCAGTGACGATGGAGGCGAGGTCGGCGGCGACCTCGCCGAGCTGCTGCGGCTTCATGCCGAGCATGATCCAGTCGGCCGCGCCGCCGGCCGCCTTCCATTCGGCAAGCGAGACAAAGTGGGCGATATGCTCGCGCGGCTGCGCGAACGGATCGACGATCGCGACCACGGACGGATCGAGCCCCGCCTGCAGCCAGCGATCGAGCATCGCGCCCGCCATGTTTCCGCACCCGACCAGCAGCATCCGGCCGGTGAAATTCGCCAAACTCTTCGTCATCTTGTCCTGTTTCTTCTTTGCTTAGCGGCAACTGCTCTCGGGCCCCGAGAGGAGGTCGAGGCAGCGCCCGTCGATCTTGCCCGCGTCGAGCGGCACGCCGATCACCGACGCGAGCGTCGGCAGGATGTCCACCGTCATCACGGCGTTCGGTTGCTCGAATCCGGTAAGCCCCTTGCGCCAGAAGAGGATCGGTACGCGGCGGTCATAATCCCAAACCGATCCGTGCGTCGCGACATAGCCCATACCCGATTCGGGGATCGGGGTGACGCGCGGCTTCAGCACGACGAGGAAATCGCCCGAGCGCTGTACATTATACGAGGCGCGCAGCTTGTCCATCAGGGTCCACACGTCGGGCGACCGCTTCGAGATCGGATATTTGGCCAGTTCCTCGCCGGTCACGACCGCCTCGACCTGCGGATGCGCGCGGTAGCGGGCGAGCAGCTCGGTCATCGCTGCCTTGCGCTGCGGCGGGGTCAGCGCCTTCGACAGATACATGTCGCCGAACGGGCCGTCGCTGTAGATCAGGGGCTGCGGCAGGCCGAGCTTTTCGGCGACCGCCTTGCCCATTGCGTCGGGGTCGAGCGCCTTGTCGACGCGCTCGGCGGCGGGCCAGGCATTCTGGCGGTTGCGTTCGGGCAGGTCGTGGCCGCCATGATCGGCGGTCAAGGCGACGACATAGTCGATCCCCGTCGTGTCGAGCCGGGCGAAGAAGTCGCCGAGCTCGCGATCGAGCGCGAGCATCTGCATGCACATCTCGCTGCCTTCGGTCCCGGTGCTGTGCCCGACATAGTCGGTCGCCGACAGGCCGAGGATGAGGAGGTCGGTCGTGTCGTCTTCACCCAGCCCCCGCGCCTGACGGAGCGCCGCGCCCGCCGCGAGCACCGCGCCATCGGCCTCGGGCGACGCCATGAAGCGTCGGAAGTCGCCGCCGTCGCGCTGGAAGCGGCCGGTGCCGACCGTCGCCCCCCCTTTTCCGCCGGTCTGGTCGCCGATCGGGATCGCGATGTCGTGCGACGCGCAGTCGGCAGGCAGCTGCACGGCGGGGCGCGGCTGCGCGATCGCGGCGGCGATCGCGGCGCCCGCCCGCTGCGCGGTCGGCGACAGCTCGGTGCCGCGATAGCTGGTGAGCCCGGTCGGGACGAGCCACATCAGCTCGTCGGCCTTGTGCCCCCCCATCATGATTGCCGCGCGGTCCTTGCCCGCGACCGAGACGACCTGCGCTTTCGGGTTCGCCGCCTTCATCAGGTCGCCGAGCGTCGGCACCAGCAGATGGTTCACCGACGGGGCATATTTTCCGCTCCCGGAGGTCGTGCCGGCGACGGTCTCGTCCTCGGCGCAATAGACCCGCTTGTCGTCGCGCGGGACCGAAAGGTCGAAATAATTGTTCGCGATGATCCCCGTGTGCGCCGGGTGGTGGCCGGTCAGGATCGTCGAATGGCCGGGGCAGGTTTCGGTCGCGGCGTGCGACTGATAGCCCGCCGGGAAGACGACGCCCGACGCGAGGCGCGCGAGGCCGCCGGTGAAGTGGCTGCGATATTCGGCGAACAGGTCGGCCGAGAACTGGTCGACCGCGATCACGACGACAAGTTTGGGCGCGGGCGTTGATGCCGTAACCTTCGCCGGGGGCGCACCCGAACTCTGTGCAAGCACCGCGCCCGCCGCGGTGATCGAAAGCAGGGCGGCCAGCGTGATTTTTGCGGCGGTGGCGAGCATTTTCGTCTTCACGGGCAGCTTCTCCGATTGGGGGGTCGTCAGCGCGGGCTGTCCTCTCGACGAAAGCCGCCTATATGGCAAGCCCGGAACGAAGGACGGCGGCAGGTGGAGTGTGGAATTGCGGAAAGACGTTTTTGTGACAGGCCTGGGACGCGCGCTGCTGGCCCTGCTCGCGCTCGCGATGCTGTCGCTCGCACCCGCGCGCGCCGAACCGCCGCACATCACGGCAAAGCTCGTCGCCGAATCGCCCGCCCCGACCCCCGGCGGAAGCACCTCGCTCGCGCTGACGATGACGCCCGAGAAGGGCTGGCACGGCTATTGGACCAATGGCGGCGACGCGGGTTTCGGCCTGTCGGTCGAATGGAACGCGCCCGAAGGGGTGAAGATCAGCCCGTTTCGCTATCCGGTTCCCGAGCCGCTGATCCTCTTCGGCATGATGAACCATGTCTATGAGCATCCCTATGCGCTGCTCGCCGATGTGACGGTGGCCAGGGACATCGCGCCGGGAACCGACCTGACGCTGACCGGCATCGCCAACTGGCTCGCCTGCACCGACAAGGTGTGCGTGCCCGAGAAGGCGGTGATCTCGGTCGCGCTGAAGGCGGGCGACGGCCAGATCGCGCCCGCGACGCGCACGCAATTCGACGCGTGGCGCGCCAGACTGCCGCAACCGCTCGACCGGGCGGGAAAGTGGGAGCGCAAGGGCGACCGCGTGCGCTTCGCCATCCCGCTGCCGGTCGGCACCACGCTCGACGCGCCGCACCTGTTCCTCGAAACGCAGAATATCGTCGATTACCCCGCAGTGCAGGACTTCAGCCGCAACGGCGACTGGATTATCGTCGAGACGAAGGCGAAGGGCGACGCGGACGGGCGCGCCGAAGGCCTGCTCAAGCTCGGCGACGGCCGCGGGCTCACGGTGCATTTCGAGCCGGGCGCTGTTCCCGCAAAGGGCGAAACGATCGCGGTCGCGCCCCGCGCGGTCGACATGAACCTGTTCTGGACCGCACTCGGCGGCGCGATCCTCGGCGGACTGATCCTGAACCTGATGCCGTGCGTCTTTCCGATCCTCAGCCTCAAGGCTTTGAGCCTCGCCCGGTCGGGCGGTGACGCGCGCGCGGCGAAGGTCGAGGCGCTGGCCTATACCGGCGGCGCCATGCTGACCGCGCTGCTGCTCGGCGGCGCGCTGCTCGCGCTGCGCGCTGCGGGCGAAGAGGTCGGCTGGGCCTTCCAGCTCCAGCATCCGGTCAGCGTGCTCGCGCTGCTGATCCTCGCGATCGCAATCACCATGAACCTGCTCGGCAGCTATGAGCTCCCTTCGTTCGGCGCCGGGCAGGCGCTCACCGAAAAGAGCGGCGCCGCGGGCGGCTTCTGGACCGGCGCGCTCGCCGCCTTCGCCGCGACGCCGTGCAGTGGACCGCTGCTCGGCGCCGCGCTCGGCGCGACCTTGGTGCTGCCTGCCTGGGCGGCGCTGCCGATCTTCGGCGGGCTCGGGCTCGGGCTTGCCCTGCCCTTCCTTGCCATCGGCTTCGTGCCCGCGCTCCGCAAGCGGCTGCCCAAACCCGGACCGTGGATGGCAAAGTTCCGCAAATGGATGGCGCTGCCGATGGGGCTGACCGCGCTCGCGCTCGGCTGGCTGCTGTGGCGCCAGGTCGGCGACGGTAACCTGATCGTCTGGCCGCTCGTCGCCGTCGCGATGACGGTCGTGCTGCTCGCCCACTACGGATCGATCCAGCGCGGCGACCGGCGCGCGTGGCTGCTCTATACAGCGGGGCTGCTGTTCGTCGTGAGCCTGGCGGGAACGGTGAGTGATGTGGCGCAGGCCGAACGGCAGGCCGACGGCACGGGATCGACCTTCTCGCCCGGGGCGCTTGCCGAGGCGCGCAAGTCAGGCAAACCGGTGTTCGTCTATTTCACCGCCGACTGGTGCCTGTCGTGCAAGGCGAACGAGGCAGGCGCGATCAACCGCGAGGCGGTGCAGGCGGCGTTCGAGGCAAAGAGCGTCGTGACGCTCGTCGGCGACTGGACGAACGGCGACCCCGTCATCACGCGCACCTTGGCCGAGCACGGCCGCAACAGCGTGCCGCTCTATCTCTGGTATGCACCGGGCGCGGCAGAGCCCGAAATCCTGCCGCAGATCCTGACCCCCGGCCTGCTCATCGACAAGGCCGGCGGCTGATGGCGAAACAGCGCGCCGACCAGCTGCTCGTCGACCGCGGCCTTGCCGAGAGCCGGACGCGCGCGCAGGCGCTCATCCTTGCCGGGCTCGCCTTCGTCGGCGACCGCAAGATCGACAAGGCGGGGCAGCAGATCGCCGAGGAAGCAGAGGTCAGCGTCAAGGGCCGCGACCATCCGTGGGTGTCGCGTGGCGGCATCAAGCTCGACCATGCGTTGACCCATCTCGGCTGGGACGTGACGGGCGCGGTCGCGATCGACGTCGGATCGTCGACGGGCGGCTTCACCGACGTGCTACTGAGCCGCGGCGCGGCGCGGGTTTATGCGGTGGACTCTGGCACCAACCAGCTTGCGTGGAAACTGCGGCAGGACGCGCGTGTGATCGTCCACGAACAGACGAGCGCGCGCATCCTGACAGCCGACCATATTCCCGAGCCCGTCGATCTGATCGTCTGCGATGCCAGCTTCATCGCGCTGTCGAAGGTGCTGCCGGTGCCCATGAGCTTCGCGAAAGACGGCGCACGCCTAGTCGCGCTTATCAAACCGCAGTTCGAGGCGGCGCGGCACGAGGTCGGCAAGAAGGGCGTCGTGCGCGACGCCGCGGTGCACGAACGCGTCTGCGGCGAAGTCCGCGGCTGGCTGACCGGCGAAGGCTGGGATGTGCTCGATCTGGTCGAAAGCCCGATCACCGGTCCCGAAGGCAATGTCGAGTTCCTGATTGCTGCGACCAAGCGAGCCGCTTGACGGCGCAAATTCCAGCCGCGACACCTGTCATCCGCAGAATCGCCGATATGTTCAAAGATTCAGGGACCAGATCCGCATGACCGAGATTGCTACGCCCGGCCAGTTACGCATGTCCTATTGGCGCTGGGCGATGGTCACCGTGCCGTCGATCGTGCTCGTCGGTAGCCTGATGGGACTGTTGTCAAACAGCGGCTACAACAATCGCTGGTTCGCTGCGCTCGATCTGCCGAGCATCGTTCCCCCGGGATGGGTGTTCGGCGTCGCATGGACGATCCTCTATATCTGCATGGGTCTGGCGCTCGCGATGGTGCTCCATGCGCGCGGTGCGAAGGGGCGCGGTTTTGCACTGCTGCTCTTCTTCGTCCAGCTGATCGCCAATTTCGCCTGGTCGCCGCTGTTCTTCGGCGCGCATCAGGTGACGAGCGCGCTCTATCTGATCATCTTCATCCTGATGGTGACGGTCGCGACTTTTTTTGCCTTCTCACCGATCCGCAAGGCGGCGGCATGGCTGCTCGTGCCCTATATCGCCTGGCTCTGTTTCGCGACTTTTCTCAATTTCCAGATCGACCAGCGCAACCCCGACGCCGAAAACAAGGGGGTTGTCGTCCCCGCCGCGACTACCCAGATAGGATGAAGGGCAAGGGGTTCTCCCCCTGGAAGGAAGTGAAATGCAAAGCGAAAACCGGATTTTCGACGATCTGGCCAAGATGATCAACGGCATCGCCGGAACCGTCGCGGGCGCCGGCCGCGAGGCCGAGGCCGCAATGCGCGAGCGCGCGAAGGAATTCGTCGGCCGCATGGACTTCGTCAGCCGCGAGGAATTCGAGGCGGTGAAGGAAATGGCCGCCAAGGCGCGCGCCGAAGCCGAAACGCTGAAGGCGCGGCTCGACAAGCTGGAAGGAGCAGCCAAGCCCGCTGCGGCGCCGAAAGCTGCTGCCGCGCCAAAGCCGGCTGCAAAGCCTGCCGCCAAATCGGCTCCGCGCAAACCCAAGGCCTGACGCCAGCCCATTTATGCACAGGACAGTCCCCGAAGGCGGCGGGACGCGGACTCGCGTCTTCGCCGCTTTCGGTCTAAGGCCCGCGCATGACCGACGATATCTACGACGACGATGACGGCCAGGAAGCGGCGCCGATCGACATGATCGCCTCCTATTTCGCCGCGCACGACTGGCCGCACGAGATGGTCGGCGAGGACGAGATCGTCGCGACCGCGCAGGGCAGCTGGACGACTTACGAACTGCGCGCGGTGTGGCGCGCCGACGATGGCGTGATCCAGCTGCTCGCCTTCCCCGACATCCGTGTCGTCGAAGACAAGCGCACGGTCGCGCACGAGGCGCTGGCGCTGATCAACGAACAGCTGTGGCTCGGTCATTTCGAGCTCTGGTCGAACAGCGGCACGATCCTGTTCCGCCACGGCATGCTGCTCGGCAACGACGCGCAGCTGCCGCTCGACCTTGCCGAAACGCTGATCGAAAGTGCGATCGACGAGTGCGAGCGCTTCTACCCGGTTTTCCAGTTCGTGCTGTGGGGCGGCAAGACCCCCGCGGAGGCGCTCGCCGCGTCGCTGATCGAGACGCGCGGCGAGGCGTAACGCCTCACCTCTTCTCGAAGCGTTTCAGTCCCGGTCCGATCGTGTTGGCGCCGATCGCGAGTGGTTCGCCGCTCCAGTCGGCAACGAATACCGACTGGCGGCCGATTCCCTCGGGGATGCTAGCGCGATTGCCCTCGACGACCAGCCCGCGCGACGGGTTCTTGCGCTCTTCGGCGGCGACCGCGATGATTGCCGAGTAATTTTCCTTGTCGCGACCCTGCACGAACAGATTGTTCGCAATCCGGCCGACCGACCCCGACGGCAGGTCGATCATATAGTTGGTCGCGGTCCCCTGCGTATCGTCGAAGCTGTTGTCGACGATCTCGACATCGGCTGCGCGGGTCTTGAGATAATGGCCGCCGCTGCCCTTTTCGAAGCGGGTATGCGTCACCACCACGCGGCCATAGAGGCCGGTATAGACGCTGTGCGCGCAGCTGAGCCCGCGGTCGCAGCGGCCGAGCCGCGAGAAGGTCGATCGGTCGATCGTCAGAGTCGCTTCGGCGTCGTCGCCGGTGAGGATGCCTTCCTCGCTGTTGCGGAACAGGCTGTTCGCAATGTCGAGATCGCTCTGTTCGAGGCGGATGCCCGCGCCATTGCCGTCGGGGACGCGCAGGTTCTGGAAGACGATGCCGTCGACTTTCGCGCCGCGCCCGCGCAGGACGAGCGCCGCCTTGCCCTCGCAGGTCACGCCGTCGAAGATCGCTCGGCCGGGCTCGACCGCGACGAAGGCGATGCGGCCGGCGGTCTGCACCGCGCAGTCGCGGTGATATCCGGGCGCGATCCGGATCGTCGCTTCGCCGTCGCCGATCGCATCGACCGCATCCTGCAGGCGGTTGAAGCCACGCCCGTCGACGCTGAAGGGCGCGCCGCCGGTCTGGGCGGGGAGCGGCGCCGGCGCGAGCAGCAGCGGCAGGGCGAGTAGCGGCAGCAACGGCCGGCGAAGGAGAGCCATGAACATGCGCGGTCTATAGCGGTTTCCGCTGCGTCCGTCGTGCTCGAAGCTGGTTAATCGCGCGCCTGTCTCGCTATCGGACGGCCCTGCATCGAGATATTAAACCGTCGTCACCCCCGATCAAATCCGGGGTGACGAGCTTTTGATATCAATCCAGATTCGGGCGCAGCCAGCGCGTGGCGGTCTCAAGATCGACCCCGCGCCGCGCGGCATAATCCTCGAGCTGGTCACTGCCGATCCGCGCGACGCCGAAATACTGGCTTTCGGGGTGGCCGAAATAGAAACCGCTGACCGCCGCCGTCGGCAGCATCGCAAAGCTTTCGGTCAGCACCAGCCCGGCGTTCTCATGGGCCGCGAGCAGGTCGAACAGGATCGGCTTCAAGCTGTGATCTGGGCACGCCGGATAGCCCGGCGCCGGCCGGATGCCGCGATATTCCTCCTTGATCAGCGCCTCGTTGGTGAGCTGTTCGCCGGGGGCATAGCCCCAGAGCGTCGTGCGGACATGCTGGTGCAGCCGCTCGGCGAACGCCTCGGCAAAACGGTCGGCGAGCGCCTTCAGCAAGATGTCCGAATAATCGTCCTTGTCGGCGCGGAAGCGCTCCGAATGCGGTTCGATGCCGTGGATGCCGACCGCAAATCCGCCGATCCAGTCGCCCGCGGGGTCGATGAAGTCGGCGAGGCACATATTGGCGCGGTCGCGGCTCTTCTTGATCTGCTGGCGCAGGAAGGGAAGCGTCACATGGCGCTCCTCGTCGGCGAGGTGGATCGTCACGCTGTCGCCATCGCGCGCGCACGGCCAGAAGGCGCAGACACCGCGCGCGGTCAGCCATTTCTCGGCGATCAGCTTGTCGAGCATCGCGTCGGCGTCGGCCTTCAGCGCTTGCGCGGTCTCGCCAACCACCTCGTCGTCGAGGATCGACGGATAGGTGCCGTGGAGTTCCCACGCGCGGAAAAAGGGCGTCCAGTCGATGCATTCGCGCAAATCCTCGAGCGACCAATCGTCGAAGCGGTGCAGGCCGGGTTGCAGCGGCGGCGCGGGCTTGTCGCTGAGATAGGCATCGTAATAGTTGGCGCGCGCTTCCTCGATGCTGAGCAGCACGCTCTGTCCCTTGCCCGCGCGCACGTCGCGGATATGCTCATATTCGGACTTGTAGCCATCGACGAACGCGTCGCGCCCGGTATCGCTCACCAGCGAGGTCGCGACCCCGACCGCACGGCTCGCGTCGAGAACGTGGAGCACCGGCCCCTTGTATGCAGGGTCGATCCGCAGCGCCGTATGCACCTTCGACGTCGTCGCGCCGCCGATCAGCAGTGGCAGCGTCATGCCCGCGCGCTGCATCTCCTCCGCCACCGTCACCATCTCGTCGAGCGACGGGGTGATCAGGCCCGAGAGGCCGATCATGTCGGCGTCATTCTCGTTCGCCGCCTCCAGGATCTTGCTCCACGGCACCATCACGCCGAGGTCGACGATCTCGAAGCCGTTACATTGCAGCACGACGCCGACGATATTCTTGCCGATATCGTGGACGTCGCCCTTGACGGTCGCCATCACGACCTTGCCCTTGCCCTTCGCGCCCGGTTCCTTCGACGCCTCGATGAACGGGAGCAAATGCGCCACGGCCTTCTTCATCACGCGCGCCGATTTCACCACCTGCGGCAGGAACATCTTGCCCGATCCGAACAGGTCGCCGACGACGTTCATTCCGTCCATCAGCGGGCCCTCGATCACCTCGATCGGGCGGTCCATCTGTTGCCGCATCTCCTCGGTATCGTCGACGATATGCGCGTCGATGCCCTTGACCAGCGCATGTTCGAGGCGCTTGCGCACCTCCCAGCCGCGCCATTCCTCGGCCGCCTTTTCCTGCGCGGCATCCTTGCCCTTGTAGCGTTCGGCGAGCCCGATCAGGCGCTCGGTCGGGGTCAGGTCTTCGCCTTCGACCTTGCGATTGAGGATCACATCCTCGCACGCCAGACGCAGTTCGGGGTCGATCGTGTCATAGACGTCGAGCTGGCCTGCGTTGACGATCGCCATGTCGAGTCCCGCAGGGATCGCGTAATAGAGGAAGACGCTGTGCATCGCGCGGCGGACGACCTCGTTGCCGCGGAAGCTGAACGACAGGTTCGACAGACCACCCGAAAAATGCGCGTGCGGGCAGCGGATGCGGATTTCCTTCACCGCCTCGATGAAATCGACCGCATAATTGTCATGCTCCTCGATCCCCGTCGCGACAGCGAAGATATTGGGGTCGAAGATGATATCCTCGGGCGGGAAGCCGATGCCGGTGAGCAGCTTGTAGGCGCGCTCGCAAATCTCGATCTTGCGCTCTTTGGTGTCGGCCTGTCCGACCTCGTCGAACGCCATCACGACGACCGCCGCGCCATAGGCCATGCATTTGCGCGCGTGGGCGAGGAAGGGTTCCTCGCCTTCCTTCATGCTGATCGAATTTACGATCGGCTTGCCGGGGACGCATTTGAGGCCGGCTTCGATCACGCTCCATTTCGAACTGTCGATCATCACCGGGATGCGCGCGATATCGGGCTCGGCGGCGATGAGCTTCAGGAAGGTCGTCATCGCATATTCGGCGTCGAGCAGGCCTTCGTCCATATTGACGTCGATCACCTGCGCGCCGTTCTCGACCTGCTGGCGCGCGACCTCGACCGCCGCGGTATAGTCGTCGGCGAGGATCAGCTTCTTGAACGCCGCGGAACCTGTGACATTGGTGCGCTCGCCGATGTTGACGAAGGTGGAGGAGGCGTTGTTTTCGGTCATTTCTGTCATCTCACTCCCCTCCCGCTTGCGGGAGGGGTCGGGGGAGGGTCTGTCTCAAATCTCGGGCGACGGGAAGCAAACAGGCCCTCCCCTCGCCCCTCCCGCAAGCGGGAGGGGAATTATGCCGCCATCGTGAAGGGCTCGAGCCCCGCCAGCCGCGTACGCACCGCCACCTCGGGAATCTGCCGCGCCGGCAGCCCCTCGATCGCTTTCGCCATCGCGGCGATATGCGCCGGGGTCGATCCGCAGCAGCCGCCGAGAATGTTGACCTGGCCATGCTCGGCCCACTCGCGGACGAGACCCGCGGTCGTGTCGGGCAGCTCGTCATATTCGCCGAGCTCGTTCGGCAAGCCCGCGTTCGGATAGACCATCACCAGCGCATCGGCGAGTTCGGACAGCACCTTCACATGCGGGCGAAGCTGCGCCGCGCCGAACGAGCAGTTGAGCCCGATCGTCAGCGGCTTTGCATGGCGCACCGCGTACCAGAAGGCTTCGACCGTATGCCCCGACAGGTTGCGGCCGCTCAGGTCGGTCAGCGTCATCGAGATCATCAGCGGCAGCTCGCGCCCGACCTTCGCCTCGGCCTCGAGCGTCGCGGCGATCCCCGCCTTGGCGTTGAGCGTATCGAAGATCGTCTCGATCAGGATGAAGTCGGCGCCGCCCTGGGCCAGTGCAACGACCTGTTCGAGGTAGACGTCCTTGAGCTCGTCGAAATCGATCTCGCGAAAGCCGGGGTTGTTGACGTCGGGCGACAGCGACAGCGTCTTGTTCGTGGGCCCGACCGCGCCCGCGACGAAGCGACGACGCCCGTCGATCGCTTCATATTTCACCGCGGTCTCACGACCCAGCCGCGCACTTTCGATATTGATGTCGGCGACGAGCGCCTCGGCGCCATAATCGGCCTGGCTGATCCGGTTCGCGCTGAAGGTGTTGGTCGACACGATATCCGACCCGGCCGCCAGATAGGATTCGCCGATCGCGGTCACGACATCGGGGCGCGTCAGCGCGAGGATGTCGTTATTGCCCTTCTGGTCGTGCGGCAGGCCGAGGTTCCCCGCATAGCAGGCCTCGGTCAGCTTCTTGAGCTGGATCTGGGTGCCCCAGCCGCCATCGGTGAGCAGGATGCGCTCCTTCGCCGCCGCCTGCAGCGCTTCGCGTGCTGATGTCATGCCGCCTGATCCTTTGCGTTCGCGACCGGCCGCAATCCCAGCAGATGGCAGATCGCATAGCTGAGTTCGGCGCGGTTCAAGGTATAGAAATGGAAATCGCGGACCCCGCCGGCATAAAGGCGGCGGCACATTTCGGCGGCGATTGTCGCCGCGACGAGTTGGCGCGCGGCGGGATGATCATCGAGCCCGTCGAACAGCGACACCATCCACGCCGGGATCGCGGTGCCGCACATATCGGCCATGCGCCGCGTCTGCGAGACGTTCGACACCGGCAGAATGCCCGGAATGATCGGTGCGTCGATGCCCGCCGCCGCCGCCGCATCGCGGAAGCGCAGGAAGGCCTCGGGAGAGAAAAAGAACTGCGTGATCGCTCGCGTCGCGCCCGCGTCGAGCTTGCGCTTCAGATTGTCGAGGTCGGCCTCGGCGCACGACGCATCGGGATGCACCTCCGGATAGGCGGCGACCGAAATGTCGAACGGCGCCACGGCCTTCAGTCCCGCGACCAGTTCGATTGCATTGGCATAGCCATCCGGGTGCGCGCGATAGGGCTCGCCGCCGGGCACATCACCGCGCAGCGCGACGATATGGCGCACGCCCGCCTCCCAATAGGCCCGCGCGACCTCGTCGATCTCCGCGCGCGAGGCTTCGACGCAGGTCAGATGCGCCGCGGGCGGGACCGCGCTTTCGGCCGCGATGCGCGCGACGGTGGCGTGCGTGCGCTCGCGCGTCGATCCGCCGGCGCCATAGGTCACCGAGACGAAGCTGGGCGCCAGCGGTTCGAGCGTGCGGAACGTATCCCACAGCTGCGCCTCCATTTTCTCGGTCTTCGGCGGGAAGAACTCGAAACTGACGCCGATGTCGCCATCCAGATTGGCGAACAGCGGCGAGGCCGCCGCGCGGCGCGCCTCCGCCAGCGAGTTGAGGTTCGAGGTCATGCGGCCAGCCTTTTATTTTGCCCGCCCTCGGCGACGGGAGGTTGATCTTCGTCGCTGCGCCGGCGGCCGAGCCACAGCTTCACGGCCAGGTCGCCGCCTTCCAGCGTCTGGGTGGTTTCGAGCAGCAGCCCCGCCGAGGCGAACCAGCCGCGGATCTGCGCATCCGAAAAGCCGAGGCGCGCGTGCGCGCCGAGCGTGCGCAGCTCCTCATCCTCATGCGGCGCGAAATCGACGATCAGCAGATGGCCGCCGCCGCGCAGCACGCGCGCCGCCTCGGCGATCACACGGTCGGGTTCGTGCGCGAAATGGAGCGCCTGATGGATGACGATGCTGTCGGTGCTGGCGTCGGCAAGCGGCAGATGCAGGAAATCGCCCTGAACCAGGTCGATCGGCAGCGGCTGGCCCGACAGTTTCGTGCGCGCGATGCGGAGCATTTCGGGGCTGCGATCGAGCGCGGTGATCCGGCGCGCGGTGGGCGCGAAAATCTCCGCCATCCGGCCCGTTCCCGTACCGATGTCGAGCAGATGACCGAGCCGGCGATTGTGCATCATCGCGAGCATCGCGGCCTCGACCTCGCTCTCGGCGACGTGGCGCGACCGGATCGCATCCCATTCGGCGGCATGTTCGGCGAAATAGCGCTCGGCGGCCGCCGCGCGCTCGTCGCGCACCGCAGCCAGCCGGCGCGCATCGTGCGCGATCACCAGCGCCTCGCGCGCCGAAAAGGGCCAGCCGCCCGCCTGCGCGATGATATCGGCGACGGGACCCTTTTCGACGACCCGCAGGAACACCCAACTCCCCTCGCGCCGCCGCTCGACAATCCCTGCCTCGGCGAGGATGCGGACGTGGCGCGATACGCGCGGCTGGCTCTGGTCGAGCACCGCGGCCAGCTCGCCGATCGCCAGTTCCATCTCGCGCAGCAGCGCGACGACCCGCAGGCGCGTGGGGTCCGCAAGGGCGCGAAAAATGTCGAGCAGCTCGGTCATATATTCACATATAAAGCTTTCTTTATATCCGGTCAACCAGTCCGCAAGCCGCGATTTCCGCCGCTGGCGAATCGGCAGGCCCGAAATTACGACAAATGGCGGGCATCCTTGCAAAAAGGTCATTGCACGCCATTTGGCGAGGCGGTAATTCTGCCCGCGATTGGCAAGTTCACGGGATCGATTGGTTCCCATGCCGGTCGATCCGTTCAAACCGAGAGGGGTATTCCCATATGAAGAAATCGATCACTCTGTCGCTCGTTCTGGCCGCCACGATGGGCCTCGCCGCTTGCGGTGAAAAGGCTGCCGACGACGCCGCCACCACCGAAACCCCGGCGACCGAAACCGTCGAAGGCGCTGCCGACGGCGCGATGCAGGCTGCCGAAGGCGCTGCCGACGCAGCTGCGACCGCTGGCGACGCCGCCAAGGAAGCGACCGATGCCGCTGCCGCTGGCGACGCTGCCAAGGCTGCCGACAAGGCGACCGAAGCTGCCGACGCCGCCAAGGAAGCGACCGACGCCGCCAAGGGCGCGATGGAAGAAGCCAAGAAGTAAGCTTCTTTCCGGCCCTTGGGTCGAAAGGATAGAGGGGTCGTCGGCTCGCGCCGGCGGCCCCTTTCCTTTTCGGCCATCGCTTTTGGCGCGCGCTCGCCGGTTGCCAAGGATTGGATGCGGGGTTAGTCTTCGCCCCGATGACCCCTCGGTCATTATGTTGAAAAAGGGAGACCCCATGCGCAAGATCATCATCGCCTCGATGGCTGCGGCTGCTTTCAGCCTCGCCGCCTGCTCGGAAAAGGCGCAGGAAGAGACGTCGGAAGCCGCAGGCGCAGTTGCTGACGATGCCGCTGCTGCCGGCGATGTGGCTGCCGATGCCGCCACCGATGCGGCCGACGCGACCGCCGACGCCGCCAAGGATGCCGGCGCCGCTGTCGAAGGCGCCGCCGACAAGGCCGGCAATGCCGTCGAAGGCACCGTGAACGCAGCAGGCGACGCGGCTTCGAAGGCTGGCGACAAGATCGCCGAAGAAACCAAGAAGGCCGAAGCCAACGACAAGAAGTAAGTCGCGGGCTCGCCTTCGGGCTGATATCGAGGGGCTCCATCCTGCCGGATGGGGCCCTTTTCGTTGGAGTGGATGATGCGACATGTCTGGCCCGCCGCCGCGCTTGCGCTGCTCGCTACGGGGTGTAGCCGTACCGACAATGAACCCGGCCCCGGCGGAGTAACCGTCAGCGAGGCGAAGGCGCTCGACGATGCCGCGGAAATGCTCGAAAGCCGTGACACGGCCGTAACCGCCGACAAAGCGTCCGCCGCCGGGGACGAATCCACCAAATAGCTTTCCCTCGATGCACGACGCGACTAGGATGGTCTCGTCCCGCGACTGGCGTCAGAAGATGGAGTTCCATCGGGAAGCGGGACCGATGTCAGCCGCGCGCCTGGGTGATCCACTGCCGAAGAGGGACCATCCGCATGACCGAAACCCCGATCACCATCGTCTTCCTGCTCTTTCCGGGCATCACGCAGCTCGACTTCACCGCGCCGGCGCAGGCACTCTGCCGGATGCCCGGCGCGGCGCTGGTCGGCGTGGCCCAAAGACTCGATCCGATCGCGACCGACAGCGGCTTTGCGATCCTGCCAACGCATGATTTCGCCAGCGCGCCGCAAGCCGACATCCTGTGCGTTCCCGGCGGGCACGGCGTCGTCGACGCGCTCGGCGACACGGCGACGATCGACTTCATCGCGCGGCAGGCGGCAGGCGCCACATGGGTCACGAGCGTCTGCACCGGTGCCTTCCTGCTCGGCCGCGCTGGGCTGCTCACGGGCAAACGCGCGACGACGCATTGGGGCTATACGCAGTTGCTACCGCTCGTCGGCGCAACGTATGAGGCAGCGCGGATCGTCGAGGATGGCAATGTCGTGACGAGCGGCGGCGTGACCTCGGGGCTCGATTTCGCGCTCACGCTGACTGCACGCATCAAGGGCGATGCGGTCGCGCAGGCGATCCAACTCGCGATCGAATATGACCCGGCCCCGCCTTTCGCGGGCGGGCATCCCGACCGGGCACCGCAGGCGATTACCGACGGCCTCAAAGGGCGCGTCTATGATGCCGCGGCGGCGCGGATGGAGGCGGCGCTGAGAGCCTAACCGCAGTCGGCGAGCGCGATCTCGTAAAGCTTCGGCCAATATTTGCCGGTGACGAACAGCCGCTTCTTCTTGGCGTCCCACGCGATGCCGTTGAGCACGCTGTCGCCGCCCGTTGCACCCGCATCCTGCCTGAGCCCGGTCAGGTCGATGTAGGATCTGATGTCGCCGCTCGCGGGATCGATGCGCACGATCAGGTCGGTCATCCAGACGTTCGCCCAGACCTGACCGTCGATCGTTTCGAGCTCGTTGAGCATCGCGAGCGGACGTCCACCGAAGCGGACGGTGACGCGCTTCTGTTCCGTCATCGTCGCGGGATCGAAAAACTTGAGCTCCGACGATCCGTCGCTGAGGACGAGGCTGTCCCCGACCATCGTCACGCCCCACCCCTCGCCGTCATATTTGAAGGTCCCGAGCGGCTTCAGATCCTTGATCGCCCAGCGATGCCCCACACCATTCTGCCAGGTTACGCCGACGATCTGGTCGCCCCAGCGGGTGATGCCCTCACCGAACTGGTCCGACGGCAGCTTCGTCTGGATCAGCGCGCGACCGGTCTTGAGGTCGAGCCGCGCGACGCGCGACTGGCCATATTGACCGGTGGCTTCGTAGAGATGCCCCTCGTCCCAGAAGAGGCCCTGGGTGAAACTGGTCGCATCGTGCGGGTAGCTCTGGACGATGCGATAGCCGCAGCGTTCGATCGGGGCGGGATCGGCGGCAGCGGCGGCAAGGGCAAGAAGCAGCATCATGGTGCCTAGCTATGTCCGGCAAGGTGAACTGGCAATGTCCCGGCCATCCTATTTCGTCGGTCTCCACTTTCGTCATGCCGGACTTGATCCGGCATCCATCGCCACGATCGCTTGAATGGACCCCGGATCAAGTCCGGGGTGACGATGAGAGAGGACAAGAAAAAGGGCCGGAGGATCGCTCCCCCGGCCCCGTTTCTCGTTGGCTGAGCGCCGAACGGTACGGACTTAGAAGTCCATGCCGCCCATGCCGCCCATGCCGCCGCCGCCCATCGGCATCGCCGGCTTGTCTTCGGGCGTCTCGGCAATGCCGGCTTCGGTCGTGATCAGCAGGCCGGCGACCGAGGCCGCATCCTGCAGCGCGGTGCGGACGACCTTGGTCGGGTCGATGACACCGGCCTTGACCAGGTCTTCATAGACGTCGGTCGAGGCGTTGAAGCCGAAGTTGCTGTCGTTCTGGTCGAACAGCTTGCCCGCGACGACGCCGCCGTCGAAGCCCGCGTTTTCAGCGATCTGGCGAACCGGAGCCTGCAGCGCGCGACGGATGATGTCGACACCGCGGGTCTGGTCTTCGTTGACGCCCGACAGGCCTGCGAGGGCCTTGGTGGCGTACAGAAGCGCGGTACCGCCGCCGGGGACGATGCCTTCTTCGACCGCAGCGCGGGTCGCATGGAGCGCGTCGTCGACGCGGTCCTTGCGTTCCTTCACTTCGACTTCCGAAGCGCCGCCGACCTTGATCACGGCAACACCGCCGGCGAGCTTCGCCAGACGTTCCTGCAGCTTTTCCTTGTCGTAGTCGCTGGTCGTGGTTTCGATCTGCGCACGGATCTGTTCGACGCGGCCCTTGATCGCGTCATGGTCGCCAGCACCATCGACGATGGTGGTGTTGTCCTTGTCGATCGTGACGCGCTTCGCCTGGCCGAGCATGTTCAGCGTAACCGACTCGAGCTTGATGCCCAGGTCTTCGCTGATCATTTCACCGGCGGTGAGGATCGCGATGTCCTGCAGCATCGCCTTGCGGCGATCGCCGAAGCCCGGCGCCTTGACGGCCGCGACCTTCAGGCCACCGCGCAGACGGTTGACGACGAGCGTTGCGAGCGCTTCGCCTTCGATGTCCTCGGCGATGATCAGCAGCGGACGGCCCGACTGCACCACGGCTTCGAGGATCGGAAGCATCGACTGGAGGTTCGACAGCTTCTTTTCGAAGATCAGGATGTACGGATCGGCCAGCTCGACGAGCATCTTTTCCGGATTGGTGATGAAATAGGGGCTCAGATAGCCGCGGTCGAACTGCATGCCTTCGACGACATCGAGCTCGAAATCGAGGCCCTTGGCTTCCTCGACGGTGATCACGCCTTCCTTGCCGACCTTGTCCATGGCTTCGGCGATCTTCTCGCCGACTTCCTTGTCGCCGTTCGCCGAGATGATGCCGACCTGGGCGATTTCAGCGGTGCCCGAAACGGGCTTCGACTGTGCCTTGATCGTTTCGACGACCTTGGTGACCGCGAGGTCGATGCCGCGCTTCAGGTCCATCGGGTTCATGCCGGCGGCAACCGACTTCATGCCTTCGCGCACGATCGCCTGGGCGAGCACGGTCGCGGTGGTGGTGCCGTCGCCGGCCTTGTCATTCGCCTTCGATGCGACTTCGCGCAGCATCTGGGCGCCCATATTCTCGAACTTGTCCTTGAGTTCGATTTCCTTGGCGACGGTGACGCCGTCCTTGGTGATGCGGGGCGCGCCGAAGCTCTTGTCGATCACGACGTTGCGGCCCTTGGGACCGAGGGTGACCTTCACCGCGTCGGCGAGGGTGTCGACACCGCGCAGGATGCGTTCGCGCGCGTCGCGCGAGAATTTGACGTCTTTAGCAGCCATGGGCTTGTTCCTTTCAAAGGCGCAGGAAACTGCGCAACTTCACTCGAGATTCGATCAAATCACTCAGGCGATGACGCCGAGGATGTCCGATTCCTTCATGATCAGCAGCTCTTCGCCGTCGACCTTGACTTCGGTGCCCGACCATTTGCCGAACAGGATGCGGTCGCCCGACTTGACGTCGAGCGGCGTGACCTTGCCGTCTTCGGCCTTGGCGCCGGAACCGACGGCGACGACTTCGCCTTCCTGCGGCTTTTCCTTGGCGGTGTCGGGGATGATGATGCCGCCGGCCGTCTTTTCTTCGGCTTCGATACGGCGAACGAGCACGCGGTCGTGCAGCGGACGAAATTGCATGGATATCCCTCCAGAGATGCAATGGATGTCGTTTTAGCACTCACGGGGTGCGAGTGCTAACAGCCGGCATATGGGTGGGGGTTGTGACAGCGTCAAGGCGATTAAGGGAAAATTTTCGGCGGCGCGTTACGCCGCTGAGATGGGGTACGAAATTCCGATCATCAAGGGCAGCGACGCCACCGATCTAACGGTGCTTCGAAATGATGCGCAGTTGCTGCGATGCGATTTTTTGGACGCCTTTGCCCGCCTCGAATCGGCGGTTATGCAATATATCGGCAGGACCGATGTGAAAGCGAGTCCGGGACAGCCATTCAGCCAGAAGCTGACCCTTCTACAGAAGGCGCGCGATCGGTTCCGCAACCCGAAGCGTCTCGACGTTCGCGTTGCAGCTATCCAGCAGCTTCTACCTGTCAGAGCCGATATCGTCCATTCGGTGCTCGAAGTCGCACTCGTGTTCGATGGCCGGACGGTGACCAGCCGGCTGAGTTTCCAGAATTCATCGAACGCGCAGCGCCCGCCGATGCTGACCAGTCGTGACGAACTGGTCGCGATGACCCGGCGCCTCAACCAGCTGGCGCACCAATTCAGCCAGCAGCGATTGAAGGAAGCAGCCCCAATCGCGCCCGCATCCGCCAGCGCGTAAGCAGCAGCGCGGCCACGACGATCAAGCCCACGGCGAGCCCGATCCAGACGCCCACCCCTGCAAGCGGGGTCCAGAAGCCGAGGTAGATCGCGGTACCATAGCCCGCGATCCAGTAGCCACAGACCGCGATGATCATCGGCACGCGCGTGTCCTGCAACCCGCGCAGCGCACCCGCCGCAACGGTCTGGGCACCATCGAACAGCTGGAAAGCGGCTGCGATGACGAGGAACTGCATCGCGAAGCCAACAAGCGCCGGATTGCTGTCCACGCTGTAAGCCCTGAGGATCAGCGACGGGAAAAGCCATATGAAAATCGCCGTCAGCGCCATGAAGCCGATACCCAAGAACAACGACGCCCGGCCCGCAAAGCCAATACCGGCTGGATCGCGCGCGCCATAAGCCATGCCCACGCGGATCGTCGCTGCCTGCGCGACACCGAATGGAATTTGAAAGGCGAGCGCCGCAACATTCAGGGCGATCGTATGGGCTGCAAGCTGCGCCTCGCCGATCCGACCCATGAGCAAGGCAGCTCCGGTGAATAGCCCGGCTTCCGCCAGAATGGTAAGGCCCAGCGGTGTGCCGATAGCAAAGATATCCCTGAACCTCTGCCATTCAGGCCGCCACCAATTTCCAAACAGGCGATAGCGGCGCAGGCGCCGATCTTTCTGGATGACGATGACATAAGCCAATAGCATCGCGACCGACGTGATGACACTCGACAGCGCCGAACCGCGAAGTCCCAGCGTCGGCATACCGAGATTTCCGAACACGAACACCCAGTTGCCGAGCGCGTTTACACCAAGAGCCAAAAAGGTGATTACCGTCCCGATCCTCGGCCGGCCAAGCGCCGAAACAAAGATGCGCAGGACGCCCGCTGCGATCATCGGAAACATGGACCACATGAGCACGGAAAGAAAGCTGCCAGCGAGAGATGAGAGACCGGGCGCTTGGCCAGTCGCCCGAAGGATTGGGGCGCCTGCAATGCAAACACCCATGAACAGGACGGATACCAGACCGCTGATCCACAAGCCCATGCGAACCGAACGCCGGACTTCGCGCACGGCATGCTTACGGCGACCGAGCTCGGCGGCGACAAGGGGTGCAACCGCGCCGACCAGCCCGCTGCCGGTCCACAACAAGAGGCCGAAGATCGAGATGCCGAGCGACGACGCTGCAAGCGGCGTTTCGCCAAGCCGTGTGACGAACAGCACGTCGATCGCATGGACCATCATCTGCAGCAGGTTCGCCGCCGCCAGCGGCCAGGCAAGCGCCAGCGTCGCGCGGAATTCCGCGCGGAAATCCTGCGGACGATCCGCAGTCAGGGGGTGGGCCTGCTCCAGCATAGCCGGCCCGGATAGGCGGGACGGCTTGGGGGTTCAAGTGTGGTCCGGCGCGGGCGGTTTGTTTGTCTGCAGGGGGTGGCACAAAGGCAACAGCAATGCCTCTGCCACCTTCTTCTTCGTCATCCCGGACTTGACCGGGGATCCATTCCTCCAGCGCCGCGTGAGTGGATCCCGGATCGAGTCCGGGATGACGAATGATATTACCTAGTGCGTCGCTGCATCATCCCACCCGCAGCATCGCCATCTCGACCCCGAAGGCCACGAAGGTCAACGTCAGCCCCGTCACGAACAGCCGGTACGCATAGGCAAGATACCGATATTTGCGCCGCGCCAGCACGATGCCGTTCTGATAGGTGTCGCGCAGCATCGCCTCGTACATATCCTCTTCGCTGCGCAGGCGCGCCTTGACCGCCGCGATATATTCATCTTCCTCCATCTGCTCGAAGCGGCCGAAGAACAGGATATTGCTGTGGTCCTTGCCGTCCTTGTAAACGACGGGCGGTGCCTTGCCGACACGCGGCAGCACCGCCGAAACCGCCAGCAGCGCCGAAAGGAACGAGAAAGTCGCGAGGATCGTCAGCGGCATCGCGAGCGCCCCGCCGCCCGAGCGCGCCTGCCCGACCGCGAGCGTGAAGACGACGAAGGTCGCACCCATCAGGATCGACGCCTTTTGATCCGCCATCTGCGACAATTGCATCGTGATCTGCTGCGTCGTGCGGACGAGATGCACCGCGTTGGACGGAAAGCCCGTCGCCGGCTCCGGCGTCACGCTCGATTTTTCCCTGTCCATAAAGTCCTGTCCCCTGCCCGAAGGCTTCAGCGACCCGTGATCGGGATGGCATGAAGCGCCGCGAACGGCAAGATGCTGCCCGATTCCCGCCGCATTCGCTTGCCAAGCGGTCAGCATCGCGGCATTCCCGCGCGCAACTTTCTTCCATTATGGGACGCACCAGATGAGCACCGCCCTCAAGGACCAGATTTTCGGCCTGATCGAACCTTTCAACAAGAAGGGCGTCGCGCTGACCGACGCCACCACCTTCGCCGGCGATCTCGAATGGGACAGCCTGACCGTGATGGATTTCGTCGCCGAGGTCGAGGACACGTTCGACATCATCATCAGCATGAACCAGCAGGCCGAGATCGAGACGGTCGGCCAGTTGGTTGCGGCAGTCGAAAAGCTGCAGGGCTGACGCATCCGTGATCCCCGGCGAAAGCCGGGGCCCATCGCGACGACGCACCACCCATCTGGACCCCGGCTTTCGCCGGGGCACACGGAAGAACTCAAATGACCGACCTTTTCTCGAAATTCGACCCGCTGATCCAGCAGCGCGAGGATCTGCTCGCGACCGGCGTCACCGACCCGTTCAGCCTGGTGATGGAAAAGGTGATCTCGCCCACCGTCGCGATCTGCAACGGCCGCGAGACGATCTTGCTCGGCACCTATAATTATATGGGCATGACCTTCGACGAGGATGTCATCGCCGCAGGCAAGGAGGCGCTCGACAAGTTCGGCAGCGGCACCACCGGCAGCCGCGTCCTCAACGGCACCTATCAGGGCCACAAGGAATGCGAAGAGGCGCTCAAGGAATTTTACGCCATGGACCACGCCATGGTGTTCTCGACCGGCTATCAGGCGAACCTCGGCATCATTTCCACGATTGCGGGCAAGGGCGACTATGTCATTCTCGACATCGACAGCCATGCGTCGATCTATGACGGATGCAAGATGGGCGATGCCGAGATCGTCGCCTTTCGCCACAATGATATCGAGGCGCTCGAAAAGCGGCTGAAGCGCCTGCCCGCCGAGGCGGGCAAGCTCGTCGTGCTCGAGGGCGTCTATTCGATGCTCGGCGACATCGCGCCGCTGAAAGAGATGGTCCGCATCGCCAAGGAAAATGGCGCGATGGTCCTGGTCGACGAAGCGCATTCGATGGGCTTCATCGGCGAGCATGGCCGCGGCGTTGCCGAGGCGCAGGGCGTGATCGACGATGTCGATTTCATCATCGGCACCTTTTCGAAGAGCGTCGGCACCGTCGGCGGTTTCTGCGTGTCGAACCACCCGAAGTTCGAGATCCTGCGGCTCGTCTGCCGCCCCTATGTCTTCACCGCCTCGCTGCCCCCCAGCGTCGTCGCGACCGCGGCGACGAGCATCCGCAAGCTGATGCACGGGTCGAACAAGCGCGCGCACCTGTGGGAGAACAGCAAGAAACTCCACGCGGGCCTCCGCGCGCTCGGCTTCCAGCTCGGCACCGAAGAGCCGCAGTCGGCGATCATCGCGGTGATCATGCCCGACCTCGAAAAGGGCGCGACGATGTGGGAAGCGCTGCTCGAGGAAGGTCTGTACGTGAACCTTGCCCGTCCGCCCGCAACCCCCGCGGGCATGACCCTGCTGCGCTGTTCGCTCTGCGCCGAGCACACCAGCGACCAGGTCGACGAGATCCTCGGCCGCTTCGAGCGCGCGGGCAAGCGCGCGCAGATCATTGCCTGAACCGGACCGCCGCGCCGACCAGCGGATTCCTTTTCGCGGCGAGTTGAAGGCGTTGCCCCGGCGCGGCGCCTTCGCGGCTTTGCGGTAAAGCGCGCGTCCGGTAGAAGATGAGCGTGTTCGAGCGGGATATCGACAATGAAACCGAGGATCGGCGGGAGCGGTTGCGCTTCTGGCTGACGATCGTCCTCGGCGCGATCCTGACCGGAATCGTCGGCGCGCTCGTGCTGTTGCTCACCCGCGCCAACGACAGCTACGACCGCTCGCTAGGCTGGCAGGCGCACAGCCTGGAAATCATCTCGCAGACACGCAGCCTCGACGCCGCGCTCGCGCGCGCCGAGGCTGCGCTCGGGCGCTTCGCGGTCGGGCTGCAGAAGGAGGACGGCCGCGTCTATCAGCAGCAATGGGGGCTGTCGCAGCAATATCTGACCCTTCTGCAACGCAATGTCCGCGACAACCCCAAGCAGGACGCGCTCGTCAAGCAATTGACCGCTGAACTCAACGTGCGGGGCGAGCAGCTCGGCGACGCGGCGCTCAGCGCCAATTATCGCCAGACCGTCGCCGCCATCTCCAAATATAATGCCGCGGGGCACGACGCCGCGCTGACCCGTATCGACCGGCTCTTGTCCGAGTTGATCCGCAACGAGCGGACGATCCTCGCCGAGCGCAACCGCGTCGCGTCGGCCGACCGCGCGAGCCTCAACCAGGCGATCCTGCTCTTTTCGCTGCTCGGCGCCGCCGCCGCGGTCATCGCGATTGCCGCGACCGTGTCGCTGGTCCGCGCCGAAAGCGAGCGCCGCGCCGCGCGCCGCGAACAATGGGCCGAGAGCGACCGCGCCATGCAGCTGGAGGCCGCGGTCGAAGCGCGCACCGCCGAGCTCGAACAGGCGAACGTCGCGCTGCGCAGCGAGATGAGCGAGCGCGAGGCCGCCGAGGCGCAGCTGCGGCAGGCGCAGAAGATGGAAGCGGTCGGCCAGCTCACCGGCGGGATCGCGCACGACTTCAACAATATGCTCGCGGTCGTCGTCGGCGGGCTCGAACTCGCGCAGCGGCTGGTCGTCACCGCGCCCGAAAAGGCGCAGCGCCACCTGTCGAACGCGATGGACGGCGCCAACCGCGCCGCCGACCTGACCCGCCGCCTGCTCGCCTTCGCGCGCTCCGAACCCGCGCGCCCCGAAATGGTCGTCGTCGACGACTGCATCGCGAGCTTCGCCGAGTTGATCGAGCGCACGATCGGCGACCGCATCGCGCTGACGCTCGATCTCAACAGCCCCGGCCTTACCTGCTGGATCGACCGGCAGCAGTTCGAGAACGCGCTGCTTAACCTCTCGGTCAACGCGCGCGACGCGATGGAGGGGCATGGCTCGCTGACGATCCGCACCCTGGCCGACGAGCAGGACCAGACCGCCGCGCTGGCGGTGCAGGTCATCGACACCGGCTGCGGCATGTCCGCGGAAGTGCTCGAGCGGGTGTTCGACCCCTTCTACACCACCAAGCCCGCGGGTCAGGGCACCGGGCTCGGCATGAGCCAGGTCTTCGCCTTCTGCCGTCAGTCGGACGGCGAGGTGCAGATCCATTCGACCGAGGGCCAAGGGACCAGCGTCGCGATGCTGCTGCCGGTGGCGAAGGCCGCTGCGGCCGTCCTGACCGACCCCGGCCGCGACACCGACCCGGTCGCCGCACCCGCCACCGAGGCGCTGCGCATTCTCGTCGTCGAGGACGACCAGCGCGTGCTCGCCGCGACCGTCGACGCGGTCGAGGAGCTCGGACACAAGGCCGTCGCCTGCGCCAATCCGCTCGAGGCCGAGGCGATCGTCGAACGCCACGGCGGGTTCGACCTCATACTGTCGGACGTCCTGATGCCGCAGCTCACCGGCCCCGAAATGGTCGCGCAGCTCAGGCGGCGCTGGCCGGCCCTCCCGATCCTGTTCGTCACCGGTTATGCGGGCGACGCGGGCGAGGTCGAGGCCTTCGGCGACCATGACCTGCTGCGCAAGCCCTTCACGCTGGTCGCGCTCGACCGGGCGATCCGGCGCTGCGGCGACGGACGGCCCGAGGGGCAGCGGCTGGCGAGCTGAAGCGACAGCTTGTCTCTTCGTCACCCCGGACTTGATCCGGGGTCCATAGTCACCGGCGTTGCATGCCTAACGGATCGCCCCGCCCCGGATCAGGCGCGGCACCAGGGTCAGCGCGGCGACGAGCGGCCAACGGCGTTGCCAGGGCTTGATCTCGATCTTGGTGCCCGCGTGACGATTGATCTTCCACGCCAGATAGTCGATCCCGCCGGCATAGGTCAGGCTGGCCTTCGCAAGCCGCGCGATGCTGAGCAGCTTGCCCTCGATCCGCCGCCGCGCCCAGCCGCCGCTGCGCGCGTTCGCGGGAATCGCGGCAATCGCGTGTTCGCTGAAGCGCAAGTAGCGATCGGGATCGGCATCGACCACCGATTGGGCGCGGTTCGTGCGCTCGGCGCGCAGTTCGACCGAATAGGTGAGCGCGAAGGCGCGGCGCCACCAGTCGAGCGGTGCCTCGCCCTCGACGCGCCCCGCCGCCGCGAGCAAGGTCGGCGCGGCGCGCGCGACCGCCGCGATCGCCCGGTCGCGCGCGGTATCGTCGACGGCCCAGACCAGTCGCGACGGCTGCGCGAAGCGCGCCCATACCGACACATTGCGCGTTTCGGCGCCATTCAGCCGGTCGAAGTCGGCCTCGCTCAGCACCGCATATTTGGCGATCAGCCCGCCGTGCTGAAACGGAAAGACGTTCGGCGGGATCAGCCGGTTGGCGAGCGCCATCCAGCGCTTCGGAAAGGCATCGCCATAGTCGGACACGATCATGTAGAAATCGAGCATCAGCCCCTCGAGCTGCGTCTCGCGGAGGCACGAGCCATAGAACAGCACCGCACGCGCGCTGCCCGGATAGTGGGCCGCGATCGCCGCGGCCATTGCCGCGGCGCGCGGATCGACCGGCGTCGCAAGCTCTTCGCGGACGAGGGCGCGGATATCGGACATAAGGCGGGCGTCAGGCCGCGAGGCGCAGAAACGGTACCGGCTGCGTCGAGGTCAGGATGATCGGCCTGCCGTTCTTCGCTTCGAAAATTTCGCCGTCGAGGATGACGTTCGAGCGCTTGCCCTCGATGCGAATTTCGTCGCCTTGCTGGAAATGCACCCCGTCGAGCGGCTTCTGCCCCAGCGTCCCGCGCCACGTCGCGCCAAGCATCCGGAAGAGCGCACCGACATTGCTGTCGGTCGCGAGCAGCTTCATGTGACCATTGGTCCCGTGACTTTCGCTGGTCTTGATACTGAGCAGCAGCTTTTCGAGCGTCGTGACGATCAGCAGCGAGAATTTGCCCTTGAACTCGCCCTGGCGAACGAGCGAGACGGTCATCGGCTCGGGCTTCGGCGGGAGCCGCCCACCGCCGAGGCCAAAAATGATCGCGAACAGCCCGAGGATTGCGGCAAGAATGTGCGAAACGCCGTTCGGCAGGCCAAGCGGATAGATGCGGTTGCGGCAATAGAGCATCACGTCGGCAAGATAAGCGCCGCCGAGGAACATGCCGAGCACCGGCCGGCCGCCGTCATTGTCGAGCGCGATCAGCTGGCGCTCGATCACATGCTCCTGAAGCTCGCCCGAATGGACGAGGTCGAGCACGCGCTGCAGCGCCTTGATCGGATCGCCCTCGGCGCCGAGGTCGAGCGCGATCAGATTGGTCTTGCCGTTGGGAAGCACCGCGACCGGCGGCGGCGAGCCATCGAAATGGCCGCCCGAATGGAGTTCGGTCAGCGCCGCCTGCACCGTGCCGTCGCCGCCGTTGATCGCGACGACGCTGGGGTTGACCATCGCGATCGTGCGGATCGCCTCGCCGATCTGCCCGACGTCCTCCACTTCATAGTGGAAGATGTCGGGGTGCGCCGCACAAAATTCGCGAACCTGCGGCAACAGCGAGCGGTTGCCGGTCGAACGCGGATTGGAAAGAAGGGCGACGCTGGCCATCGGCTACATATATTTCATGGTGATGGAGATCGTTCTCGGTGCATTGCCAACCTCGAACGCCGTCTTCTTGTAGCTCGGCTTGCCGAGGTTGAAGATGTTGATGCTCGGGTTGTTCGACATCCCGCCGCCGTCGGTCGACAGATCGGTCTTGCCGTTGCCGTTGAAATCGTGGCGCACCGCGATGCCATAGGCGCCGGCCTGGGGAAGCGGCACGCACACGGTCATCGATGACGCACGCGCGGGGACTTCGATGCGCGTAAGCCAGCGGCCCTTGGCCAGCCATTCGGACGCGTTGGCGCGATAGCTCTGGACACGGATCTTGCCCGATCCGGCCTTGACGCCGCTGATCTGGACAAGGGTGGACGGCCCGCTCCGGCATTTGGCGAGGTCGTTCGGTAAGACCTGCCCCTCTGCGTTCGCTGCCACCGACATGGACAGCAGAGCCACGCAGAGCGACGCCGACGTAAATTTCGACATGACGCAATAGCTCCCAGTGGTTATAGCCACGCCAGCCGTCACGCTGACATGGGTCCCTGTTGCCCGTGAATCGGCATATCGGAATCATTTGCGGCCAAATCATGGTGATGGGGCGACCAAAGATTGAACAAGCTACCCGCCATCGACCGTTATATCGCGCGGCTGGTGTTTTTCCCGATGCTCGGCACCCTCGTCCTTTCGGCGATGCTGCTCGTGCTCGAAAAGATGCTGCGGCTGTTCGATTTCGTCGCGACCGAAGGCGGCCCGGTCAGCGTCGTGTGGCGGATGCTCGCCAACCTGATCCCCGAATATCTCTCACTCGGCATCCCGATCGGCCTGATGCTGGGGATTCTCCTTGCTTTCCGGCGGCTTGCCACGTCGAGCGAGCTCGACGTGCTGCGCGGCGTCGGCATGGGGTTCGGGCGGCTGCTGCGCGTTCCCTATGCCTATGCGATCGCGCTCGCGGCGCTCAATCTCGCGATCGTCGGCTTCATCCAGCCCTATGCGCGCTACGCCTATGAGGGTCTGCAGTTCGATCTTCGGTCGGGCGCGCTCGGCGCCTCGATCAAGGTCGGCGAGTTCACCAAATTGGGCGACCGCATGACCTTGCGCATCGAGGAAAGCTATAACGAGGGCAAGTCGCTGCGCGGCATCTTCGTGCGCGGCGAAAACAAGGACGGCCAGCGCGTGTCGGCGACCGCATCGCGCGGGCAATTCCTCGCGACCGACGATCCGAACACGATCATCCTCCGGCTGTCGCAGGGCGTGCTGATCCATGAATCGCCGAAATTCGCGGTGCCTCGTGTCCTCACCTTCGACAACCACGACCTGCCGATCCCGCTGCCGAAGATCGAGGCGTTCCGCCTGCGCGGCGGCGCCGACCGCGAACTGACGATCCCCGAACTGCTCGTCGCCGGGCGCGACAAGAACGAGTCGCTGAAGACGCGGCTGGAATCGCGCGCCAATTTCCATTTCCGGATCGTCGAGGTGATGTCGATGTTCCTGATTCCGCTGATGGCGGTGGCGCTGGCGATCCCGCCCAAACGATCGACCTCGGCGCTCGGGGTGTTCCTGTCGATCGTGCTGCTGGTGACGCAGCACAAGATCAACCAATATGCCGAGGATCTCGGCGCGCGCGGCGCGGTCGACCCGCTGATCGCGCTGTGGGTGCCCTTCCTCTTGTTCGCAGGCCTGGCGATCTGGATGTATTACACCGTCGCTTATGTCCCTGGCGGCCAGCCGATCGGGGCGCTCGAACGCTTCGCGGCGAAGGCGGGCCAGAAGATCCGCCGCCTGGTCGGCGCCTTCCAGCGGAAGCCGCGAGCCGCCTGACATGCACCAGCTCCACTTTTTCCCGTCGCGCACGATGGCGCTTTACGTCGGGCGGATGTTCCTGATCCGCAGTTTCTCGATCCTGTTCGCGCTGGTGCTGATCCTCCAGACGCTCGACCTGCTCGGCGAGAGCGGCAAGATCCTCGCGGTCGCGGGCAATGGCGACAGCGAGGTCTGGCGCTATGTCGGGATGCGCATCCCGCAGATCATCGAAACCTTTCTGCCCTTTTCGGTGCTGCTCGGCACCATTTTAACGCTGGTAACACTTAACCAGAACAGCGAGGTCATCGCGATGAAGGCGTCGGGCATGTCGGCACACCAGGTGCTCGCGCCGCTGTTCCTCGCCGCGCTGCTCGTCGCGGGGATCAGCTTCGCCTTCAACGAACGCATCGTCACGCGCTCGACCGCGGCGCTCAGCGCCTGGCAGAAGGTCGAATATGCCAAAGTGCCCAGGGACAGCGGGGTGCGCGCCAACATCTGGGTGCGCGCGGGCAACGACCTGATCAACGCCGGCACGGTCGAAACGCGCGGCCCCGTCGTGCTGCGCGACGTCACCGTCTATGAACGCACGCAGGGCGTGCTGTCGTCGATGCTGAAGGCCGACAGCGCGAAGCCCGTCGCGGGCGGCTGGGAGCTGACCAACGCACGGCGCTTCATCCGCCGTTCGGGAACGCTCGAACCGCTCGGCACGATCGTCGCGATGAAGGGGGTCGGCACCGACCAGTTCACGCTGGCGCAGGTCGACGGCGACGAACTGCCCTTCACCGAGCTCAGCACCGCCATCGACGAGCTTGAGGCAGCGGGCCGACCTGTCGATTCGCTGAAGGGCGTGCTGTGGCACAAGATTTCGGGGCCGCTGTCGGCGATCCTGATGCCGCTGCTGGGCGCGGTCGCGGCCTTCGGCCTCGCGCGTTCGGGCAAGCTGTTCGTCCGCGCGATCCTGGGCATGGCGCTCGGCTTCGCATACTTCGTCGCCGACAATTTCGCGCTCGCGATGGGCGATCTCGGCGCCTACACGCCCTTCCTCGCGGCGTGGGGGCCGTTCATCCTCTTTGCGCTGATCGGCGAGATGATCCTGATCCGGACCGAGGAATAGGGGCAGAGTACGGCCGGTATCGACCGGAAGCTGACCTATCTTTCATCGTCACCCTGAACTTGTTTCAGGGTCCATGGTCTGTCGTTTCCTTGGGCGCGGCGCCGGATGCAAGGCCCGGCCATGGATGCTGAAACAAGTTCAGCATGACGAGAATTGAAAGGCTGGAAACCACCCCAAAGCCGACGGCGTCACGCGACCCCGTGGTACCACCACACCCCGCCGCGGTCCTCCTTGCGGATGCGGCCCTCGACCTCTAGCCGCTTGAGGTGCGCGAGCGCCTCGCCGGTTGCGAGATTCTGGTTGTGGCCGGCGATCGGGCGGTTGAACAGCAGCGCGAAGGTGTCGACCGCGCGCATCGGCCTTTCGGCGACCGCCTCCGCGACCTTGTAGAGCCGCATCCGATGTTCGTCGCGGAGCGCCATCAGGCGGACGTGCAGACCCTTGAAAGGCTCGCCATGGGCGGGGCAGGTGACGACGTCGGCGGGCACGGTCGCGATCAGCTTGTCGATCGACGCCAGCCATTCGCCGAGCGGATCGGCGTCGGGCTCGGTGATATTGACCGACACGTTCGAGCTGATCCGCGGCAGCACCTGGTCACCCGAAACCAGCACGCCCTCGCGTTCGTTCCACAGGCACGCATGTTCGGGGCTGTGTCCCGACCCGGTGACGACGCGCCATACATGCTTGCCGAAATCGAGTCGCTGGCCGTCGGCGATGCGGACATAGCTGCGCGGCAGCGCAAAGATCATCCGCTGGAACATGTTCCAGCCGCTTGCGCGCTGCTGCTCGATCGCGGCCTCGTCCCAACCGGCGGCGCGCGACTGGGCGAGCACCTCGTCGGGCGCCACTTCGGACGAATCGGCGACGATCGCGCGCGCGGTCAGCATTTCGCCGCGCGTCATCCAGAGTTTGACGCCCTGCTTCTTCGCGATCCAGCCCGCGAGCCCGATATGGTCGGGATGCAGGTGGGTGCCGAACACCCGTGTGATCCGCTTGCCCTTGAGCGCCCCGGCATAGAGCGCCTTCCACGCGTCCGAACAGGCGGTCAGGCAGATGCCGGTGTCGACGACCGCGACACCTTCGCGGCCTTCGCTGTCGGCGTCGTCGAGCAGCCAGCTGTTGATATGGCCGAGCGACCCCGGCATCGGGATGCGCGCCCAGCTGATGCCGTCGGCGATGCGGATCGTCTCGCCGGGTGCCGGCGCGGCCTCGCCCCACGGATAGGTCAGCCCGGCGTGGCTCGTCGCGGTGAAGCTGTCGTCCTGGGTCAGCGACGCGTCCGGCGAGCCGCTGGCTGCCGGAATATGATCCTCGTCGCCGCCCCCGGCCATGCGTCAGGCTTCGCTGTCGGCGTCGGCTTCCTCGGCCGCGCGCGCTTCGGCGGCGGCGGTGCGTTCGGCGCGCAGCTCTTCGAGCAGCGCTTCGCGGTCGCCCTCCAGACGGCTGTCCTCGGGCGCCTTGATGCCGGCCTTCTTCGCGGCCTTGGCGACCAGCGCGTCGAGTTCGCGCTGCGAACAGAGACCAAGCGTCACCGGATCCTTGGGCACGATGTTCGCGCTATTCCAGTGGCTGCGGTCCCGGATCGCACCGATCGTGTTGCGCGTGGTGCCGATCAGCTTGCCGATCGCGCCGTCCGACACCTCGGGGTGGTTCTTCAGGATCCAGGCGATGCCGTCGGGTTTGTCCTGGCGCTTGCTGACCGGCGTGTAGCGCGGGCCGCGGGTACGGCGGATCGTATCCTGCGCCTGCACGCTCATCTTGAGCTTGTAGTTCGGATCCTTCTGGCCCTTTTCGATCTCGTCCATCGACAGCTCGTGCGCGCGGACGGGGTCGCGGCCGGTATATTTGGTCGCCGCGGTCTCGTCGGCGATCGCCTGCACCTCGAGGATGTGGATACCGCAATATTCGGCGATCTGGGCAAAGGTCAGCCCCGTGTTGTCGACCAGCCAGGCGGCGGTCGCATGCGGCATCAGCGGGGTAGCGTTGGCATTGGCCATGGCGAAATCTCCAGCGGAAATAATAAGGGCCGCCCCTCGCGGGGCGGCCGGACATTGGCGGGGGATATATGCCGGTTTGACGAAAGGGGCAAGGCCCGGCGTCAGTCGGGTCTTGGCAGGACGATTTCGGCTTGCGACCGCTGGCCGACAAGCGACACCCTCCACCGCCGTTCGCCCCGCCTACTCCCGTCGAGGTAGAAATCGATCAGCATGCAACCGAGGCCAAAGCTTGTGATATATTGAGCCCGGGAAACAGGGGGAGGCGACGATGGGAGCCTTGCGATCGATCTGCTATGCAGTCTCGGACCGGGTCCAGCGCGCCCGCTTCGCCGGCAAGGTCGGCCTCAGGGCCGAAGAGGCCGCGCTGGCTTGGGGGTATCGGCGGCAACCCGCGCCGCACGTCATGACGACGCGCAACGGTGTTCGGATGCACTTCGAACGGGCCGACTACATTCCCCTCCTTCTCGATTATCTCGGCAGCTTTGAGCCCCATTGCCTGGCCGTTGCGGACCTGTTCATCGGGGGAACGCGGGGCGCCGGGCGACTGATATTGGATGTCGGCGGCAATATCGGAGCCCATGCGCTGCAGTTCGCGCGAACGCTTGGGCCCGGAGGCACGGTCGTCACGATCGAAGCGATGCCTTTCCATGCGGACGCGATCAGGCGCAATTCGGCGCTGAATGGCGAGCGCATGGCGACGTTAGCCGTCCGCAACGTGGCGGTAGGCGCGGCGGCGGGCACCCTGACGCTCGCCTTGCCGGCGAATGGCAACGGCGGCTGCTATTCGGCCGGCGCGACCGCCGATGGCGTCGACCGCTACGAGGTTCCCGTGACGACCATCGACGTCATCATGACCGAATATCCCGACGCGTCGGTAGTGCTGATCAAGATGGATATCGAAGGCTCGGAAGCAAATGCCCTCGAAGGCGCGCGGAAGACCATCGAGACGCACAAACCCGCCGTCATCATCGAAATCAACGAAGCCGCCCTCGCAGCCTGCGGAACGTCATCCGAGGCGATCAAGGGCTTTTTCAAATCATGTGATTACCAGGGGTTCCTGATCGGCCGAACGGAGGACGGGCATCCCCTCCTCGAACCGCTGCCGGACGGGCGTTCGCACGGCACCGACGAGGTTCTGTTTGTCCATCCAACGCATAAAGTCGCCTTTCTGGATGCTGTCGCGGCGCAGTCGGTCATCAAGGCGCGGCTGATGTAACCAACGCCTTCCTCTAGGCGCCCATCGCCACATAGCCTGGCTCGGCCTCGATCCGCGCGAGCCAGCGCTGCACCGCCGGATAATCGGCCAGCGCGAAGAAGCCGCTCTCCTCCGCGACATGCGTGTAGGCATAAAGCGCGATATCGGCGAGCGAGAGCGCCCCGCCCGCGAGCCAGTCGTGCTTCGCCAGATGCTCGTCCATCAACGCGAGCGCGGCCTCTCCCGCCTCGATCTTGCCGGGCAGCAGCGCCCGCTGGACATCGGTCAAATTCGCGTCGCCGATCCACCCCATCCAGAAGCGCAGGGTCGCGACATTGGGTTCGTGATTATACTGCTCCCAGAACATCCAGCGCAGCATGTCGGCGCGTGCGAAGCGGTCGTCGGGAACGATGCGCGTGCCATCGGCCAGCCAGAAACAGGCAGCGTTGCTTTCGGGCAGGAATTGGTCGCCGATCTGGAGCACCGGGATGCGGCCGTTGGCATTGACCGATGTCATGAACTCAGGCGTCCGTGTCTCGCCCTTCATGATGTCATATTCGCGCCGGTCGAGCGCGACACCCAGAAACGCCGCTGTCAGCCGGATCTTGTAGCAATTTCCGCTCGGCGCATATTCGTGAAGGATAGGCCGGTCGCTCATCCCCTGTTTCCTTTCGCTGACGTCCCCGCATCAAGACGAAGACGGATCAGGACAGCCTCAGCACAATCTTTCCGACATGCGCGCCCGCCTGCATCCGTGCGTGCGCGGCGGCGGCTTCGGCGAGCGGGAAGCTCTGGTCCATCGCGGGCTTCCAGCCGCCTTCGGACAGGCGCGGCCAGAGCGTACGGTGAATCTCGTCGGCGAGCAGAGCCTTGAATTCGGCGCTACGCGCGCGCAACGTCGAGCCGGTCAGCGTCAGGCGGCGACGCATGATCTGCGACACATCGACCTCGGCCTTCGCGCCGCGCTGGAACGCGATCGAGACATGGCGCCCGTCGTCGGCGAGACACTCGATGTTGCGCGGCACATAGTCGCCGCCGACCATGTCGAGCACGACCTCGACCCCCTTGCCGCCGGTCAGCCCCTTCACCGCCTCGACATAATCCTCCGCCGAATAATCGATCGCGTGGGTCGCGCCGAGCGCGGTCGCGGCGGCGCACTTATCTGCGCTGCCGCAGGTGACGATCGTGCGGACCCCGAACAGGTTGCACAGCCCGATAGCGGTCGTGCCGATGCCGCTGGTGCCGCCGTGGATCAGCGCGGTCTCGCCGTCGCGGACATAGGCGCGCTCGAACAGATTGTGCCAGACGGTGAACACGGTCTCGGGCAGCGCCGCCGCCTCTTCCATCGAAAAGCCCAGCGGCACCGGAAGGCAGCTTCCCCCGGGCGCGACGCAATATTCGGCATAGCCCCCGCCGGCAACGAGCGCGCAGACCGACTGGCCCAGCAGTTCGCGATCGCCCGCCGGCCCGACCGCGACGACGGTGCCCGCGACCTCGAGCCCCGGCAGATCCGACGCGCCGGGCGGCGGCGGATAAAAGCCCATGCGTTGCAACACGTCGGGACGGTTCACCCCGGCAGCGGCGACGCGGATCAGCACCTCGCCCGGGCCGGGCCGCGGCACGGGGCGGGTTTCGGGAACCAGCACCTCGGGTCCGCCCGGCTCGCGGATCGCGATCACGGTCATTTCGGCTGGCAGGCTGGTCACGCTGGTTAATCCCCCACTGATGAAATCGTCCCTTGGCGCGCCTTATTGACAGAGGTGCGACACGGGTCAACAGTCGCGCGCCTTCAAAACGGAGCCGGGCAAATCAGGGACCAGCGAGAGAAAGGATGCGCCATGGACGATGACGACCTTCCCCGCCGCCGCGACGATGTGCTCGCGGCGCTGACGAAACAGGTGCTGGATTCGCTGTCGGTCGCCGAACTCGACGACCGCATCGCGGTGCTGGAAGCAGAGATCGCGCGCGTGAAGGCGCACAAGGCCGCTGCGGGAACTTTCAAGGCAAGCGCCGAGGCGCTGTTCCGCAAGGGGTAGGCGCAGCGCAACGCCGCCGGCGCCCAGAGAGAACGTTCACAAAATCCTTGTCGCGCGGCGGCCCGACCGATAATCCTCGCGCATGGCGTTCGTCATCGACCTGCTCTGTTTCCTCGTGGTGCCGCTGCTCTGCTGGCGCCTCGTTCGCGGCGCGGTCCCGTTGGCGGTGTTGCCGATCCTGACCGGGCTGGCGGTGGCGATCGCCGCCGACCGCTTCGGCTTCGACAAGTCGGTGCTGGGCCCCTCGCCGCTCGGCGACACGATCGGATGGCTCGGAGTGCTGGCGCTGGCGTTCAGTGCCGGGCTCGAAACCCGAACGACCACCGACCATGCGCCGCGCCTCGACGGCCGGCTTGTGGGCGCCGCGCTCGCCGCGCTCGCGCTGCCGTTCATGGTCGGCTTCGTGGCTGCAGTCTCGGGGACGATGGACGCGGTCCTGGCGCGCCCGCAAGGGGTGTCGCCGCTGCTGTCCGCAGCCGCCATCGGCCTTTGCCTTTCGGTGAGCGCGCTGCCCGTCCTTGTCGGCATCGTTCGCGAATTGCCGGTCGCCGACCGTCCGCTCGGCCATCTCGCGCTGCGCATCGCTGCGCTCGATGATGCGATCCTGTGGTCGGGCCTCGCGCTGCTGCTCTTCCTGCACCGCGGCGAGGGCGGCGCGCCACTCCCGGGTGGCTGGTTTCCGATCGCCGCGATCGCCCTCCTTGCGGCGATGGCCGCTCTGCGGAGCCGGATCGGCCGTTTCCTGCCCGACCATCCGGCGATCACCATCGCGCTGGGTGTCGCCTATCTCGCGGCCGGGTCGTGGAGCACCGCGACGCTCGGCCTGCACGAACTGCTCGGCGCCTATTTTGCGGGGGCGATGGCGCCGAAACCGCTCGCCGAGCGGCTGCGGCCCGAACTGGTCGGTAAGGTCGCCCTGTTCGGCCTGTCCCCGCTTTTCTTCGCGCATCGCGGTCTCAGCATCGACGGCGCGGTCGTCACCGTGGCCGCCATCGGCGCCTCTACGCTCCTGCTGTTGATAGCGGGTGCGTCCAAGCTGGCTGCGGTGCATCTGGCGCCGCCCGATGCCAGCCTGCCAGCAACCGAACGCACGCGGCTCGGCCTGCTGCTCCAGTGCAAGGGCTTGATGGAGATCGTCGCGGCGACAATCCTCGCGGAGGCGGGGCTCATCACCCCGACGGTCTTTGCCGTGCTCGTGACGCTGGCGCTGGTTTCAACGACGCTCACGGTCCCACTGTTCCGCCTCGCAACGGGCAGGACGAGCACACAAACGGCCGCCGCAGGACGCTAGCCGGGTCGCGGACGCGGCCATGCGTTGTTAACCATAATACAACAGTGTCACGGCAATTTCACATTCGCCTCCGCTTTTCCCTTGCGGTGTGGCGGCGGCATCGCCACCTTATGTTCCTAAGGGGGCCGCTCTCCCCGGCCTGGTCCCCGCAAGGAGATGAAGACCATGCCGTCCTTTTCGGAAAGCCTCGAAAAGACACTACACAACGCGCTGAAGGCCGCTTCGGAGCGCCATCACGAATATGCGACGCTCGAGCATCTGCTCTATGCGCTGATCGACGACGATCATGCCGCCGAAGTGATGCGCGCGTGCGGCGTTGCGCTCGACGACCTGCAATCGGCGGTCGTCCACTATCTCGACACCGAACTCGACAGCCTGAAGGTCGAGGGGCACAGCGATCCCTCCCCCACGAGCGGTTTCCAGCGCGTTGTCCAGCGCGCGATTCTGCACGTCCAGTCGTCGGGCAAGGATGAGGTGACGGGCGCCAACGTCCTCGTCGCGCTCTTTTCCGAACGCGAAAGCTATGCCGTCTATTTCCTGCAGCAGCAGGACCTGACGCGGCTCGACGCGGTCTCGTATCTCAGCCACGGCGTCGGCAAGGGCGGCAAGCCGTCGCCCACCGCCGAGCCCGAGGAAAAGGAAGAGACGAAGGACAAGAGCGAGGGCAAATCCAAGAAGGAAACCGCGCTCGACCAGTTCACCGTCAACCTCAACGAAAAGGCGAAGGGCGGCAAGGTCGACCCGCTGATCGGCCGCAGTGCCGAGGTCGACCGCACGATCCAGATTCTCTGCCGCCGCAGCAAGAACAATCCGCTCTATGTCGGCGATCCCGGCGTCGGCAAGACGGCGATCGCCGAAGGGCTCGCGCGCAAGATCGTCGAAGGCGACGTGCCCGAGGTGCTGCTGCCCGCGGTGATCTATTCGCTCGACATGGGCGCGCTGCTCGCGGGCACGCGCTATCGCGGCGACTTCGAGGAGCGGCTGAAGCAGGTCGTCTCCGAACTCGAAGGCCTGCCGCACGCGATCCTGTTCATCGACGAGATCCATACGGTGATCGGCGCCGGCGCGACGTCTGGCGGCGCGATGGATGCATCGAACCTGCTGAAGCCCGCTTTGTCGGGCGGCGTCATCCGCTGCATCGGCTCGACGACGTACAAGGAGTTCCGCAACCACTTCGAAAAGGACCGCGCGCTGCTCCGCCGGTTCCAGAAGATCGACGTGATCGAGCCGAGCATCGAGGATACGAAAAAGATTCTCGCAGGGCTCCGCGAAGCGTTCGAGAGCCATCACAACGTCAAATACACCGCCGACGCGATCAACGCCGCGGTCGAGCTGTCGTCGCGCTACATCAACGACCGCAAGCTGCCCGACAAGGCCATCGACGTGATCGACGAGGTCGGCGCGATGCAGATGCTCGTCCCGCCGTCGAAGCGCCGCAAGACGATCACCGCGAAGGAGATCGAGGCGGTGATCGCGACGATGGCGCGCATCCCGCCCAAGTCGGTGTCGAGCGACGACAAGAAGGTTCTCGAAACGCTCGAGACCGACCTGAAGCGCGTCGTCTTCGGCCAGAACACCGCGATCGAGGTGCTGTCGTCGGCGATCAAGCTCTCCCGCGCAGGCCTGCGCGATCCCGAAAAGCCGATCGGCAACTATCTGTTCAGCGGCCCGACCGGCGTCGGCAAGACCGAGGTGGCGAAGCAGCTCGCGCATATCATGGGCATCCCGCTCCAGCGCTTCGACATGTCCGAATATATGGAACGGCATTCGGTGAGCCGCTTGATCGGCGCGCCTCCGGGCTATGTCGGCTATGATCAGGGCGGCCTGCTGACCGATGCGATCGACCAGAACCCGCATTGCGTGTTGCTGCTCGACGAGATCGAAAAGGCGCATCCGGACCTGTTCAACATCCTGTTGCAGGTGATGGACAATGGCCGCCTGACCGATCACCACGGCAAGACGGTCGATTTCCGCAACGTCATCCTGATCATGACGACCAACGCAGGCGCCAGCGACATGGCGCGCGAGTCGATCGGCTTCGGCCAGTCGACGCGCGAGGATGTGCAGGAAGAGGCGGTGAAACGCATGTTCACCCCCGAATTCCGCAATCGCCTCGATGCGATCGTGCCTTTCGGCTATCTGCCGCCCGAGGTCGTGGCGCGCGTCGTCGACAAGTTCATCCTGCAATTGGAGCTTCAGCTTGCCGACCGCAACGTCCACATCCAGCTCGACGACGCGGCGCGCGAATGGCTGACCGGCAAGGGCTATGACAAGCTCTATGGCGCGCGCCCGATGGGCCGCCTGATCCAGGAAAAGATCAAGCAGCCGCTCGCCGAGGAACTGCTCTTCGGCAAGCTGGTCCACGGCGGCGAGGTCAAGGTCAAGCTGAAGACCGGCGAGGACGCCCATGTCGGCAACCCGCTGACCTTCGAGATCACCCCCGCCGCGCCCAAGGCCGGCAAGGGCAAGGCGAAGGCCAAGCCCGAGAAGGCAGCGGAGTAAACCCAAATAGCTCCCCTCCCGCTTGCGGGAGGGGCAGCGAGACTTGCGAGCTTGCTCGCTAGTCGCAGCGGGGAGGGTTGTACGCCACAGCCCCTCCCCAAACCCCTCCCGCAAGCGGGAGGGGCTTTCATTACCGCCCCTCGCTTTTTGAGGCCGGTGCGACTATATCACCCCCATGTACGACTATGTCTCCGTAACCGCCGACGAAGCATCGGCGCCCGCCCGCGTTCGCGACGGCACGATCAAGCTGCACGGCGAGGCTGGCTTTGCCGGAATGCGCAAGGCGGGCCGGCTCTCGGCCGAAATCCTCGACGCGCTCGTTCCCTTCGTCCAGCCCGGCGTGACCACCAGCGCGATCGACGACCTCGTCCGCACGATGATGCTCGACGGCGGCGGCATCCCGGCGACATTGGGCTATCGCGGCTTCACGCACAGCTGCTGCACCAGCATCAACCATGTCGTCTGCCACGGCATCCCCGACGACAAGCCGCTGCGCGATGGCGACATCGTCAATATCGACGTCACGACGATCATCGACGGCTGGCACGGCGACACCAGCCGCATGTATCTGGTCGGCGACGTGCCGATCAAGGCGAAGCGTCTTGTCGACGTCACCTACGAATGCCTGATGCTCGGGATCGAGCAGGCGAAGCCCGGCAACCGCATGGGCGACGTCGCCCACGCGATCCAGAGCCACGCCGAGCGCCATCGCTATTCGGTCGTGCGCGATTTCTGCGGCCACGGGCTCGGCCAGATGTTCCATGACGCGCCCGAGGTCGTCCACGCGGGCCGTCCCGGCACCGGGCCCGAACTGCGCCCCGGCATGTTCTTCACGATCGAGCCGATGATCAACACCGGAAAATATGCGGTGAAGATGCTGCCCGACGGCTGGACCGCGGTAACGCGCGACCGCTCACTCTCGGCGCAGTTCGAACATAGCATCGGTATCACCGACACCGGGTGCGAGATTTTCACCGCCAGTCCGAAGGGCCTGAACGCACCGCCTTGGAATTGATCCCGACGAGTTCGTCATCGCGGACTTGATCCGGGATCCATGACTTCCGGCTCTGCAATCGCCTTTGTGGACCCCGGATCAAGTCCGGGGTGACGATCGCGTTATTATTGCGGGGAAGCCCCCTCCTCCCCCCCCCATTTTCCTGCTTGCGTGCCCGATACTTCGGGCGCAGTCTTGACGTTAACGTCAAGCATAGGCGTCGGGAGAGAATGGGATGGCGAAACGGGTCTTGAAGGCCGCGCTGCTGGGCGGCGCACTACTGGCATTGGCGGCGTGCAACGCATCGAAGAATGAGAGTATCTCGGGCGCTTCGCTCGACGACGCCGAAAAGGCCAGCGAGGCCCTGCTCAAGACCGGCGGCAACGGCGATGATTGGGCCGGCATCGGTTACAGTTACGACGAACAGCGCTTCAGCCCGCTGACCGACATCAACGACAGGAATGTGGGGCAGCTCGGTATCGCCTGGTTCGCCGACCTGGAAGACGCGCGCGGGCAGGAAGCGACCCCTGTGGTCGTCGACGGCACGCTTTATGTCAGCCACGCCTGGTCGAAGGTCGACGCGTGGGACGCCGCAACCGGCAAGCAGCTCTGGAGCTTCGACCCCAAGGTGCCCGGCGAGCGCGCGGTCAGCGCTTGCTGCGATGTGGTCAACCGCGGGGTTGCCGTCTGGGGCGACAAGCTGTTCGTCGGCGCACTCGACGGCCGCCTGATCGCGCTCGACCGCAAGACCGGCAAGGAGCTCTGGTCGACGCAGACCTTCGACACCTCGAAGCCCTATACGATCACCGGCGCCCCGCGCGTCGTGAAGGACATGGTGCTGATCGGCAACGGCGGCGCCGAGTTCGGGGTGCGCGGCTATGTCACCGCGTACGATGCCGATACCGGCAAGGAACGCTGGCGCTTCTACACCGCGCCCAATCCGAAGAAGGAAAAGGACGGCGCAGCGTCGGACGATATCTTCGCGAGCAAGGCCAACGCCACCTGGTCCGACAAGGGCGAGTGGCAGACCTCGGGCGGCGGCGGCACCGTGTGGGACGCGATCGTTTACGACAAGGATCTCGACCAGATCTATCTTGGCGTCGGCAACGGCAATCCGTGGAACCACGGCACGCGCTCGAATGGCGAAGGCGACAACTGGTTCCTCTCATCGGTCGTCGCGCTCGACGCCGCCACCGGCCAATATAAATGGCATTATCAGGAAACGCCCGGCGAAACGTGGGACTATACCGCGACCCAGCCGATCATCCTCGCCGAGCAGGCGGTGAACGGCAAACCGACGAAAGTGCTGTACCACGCGCCGAAGAACGGCTTTTTCTTCACGATCGACCGCACCAACGGCAAGCTGATCGACGCCAAGCCCTTCGTCGACGGGATCAACTGGGCGAGCGGCTACGACATGACGACCGGTCGCCCGATCGAGAAGCCCGAGGCGCGCTTCTACAAGACCGGCAAACCCTTCATCGCGATCCCGGGGGCCTTGGGCGCGCACAACTGGCATCCGATGAGCTTCAACCCCGCGACAGGCCTCGTCTATATCCCCGCGCAGCAGATTCCGCAGGGCTATCTCGCCGACATGGACGAACTCGACCGGCGCAAGGTGCTGGGTTTCAACGTCGGCACCTCGCTCAACAAGACGCTGCTGCCCGACGACAAGGCCGCGTTCAAGGCCGCGGTCGCCGCCACCAGCGGCCGCCTCGTCGCCTTCGACCCGCGCACCGGCAAGGTCGCGTGGGGCGTCGATTATCCCGCGGCGTGGAACGGCGGTACGATGACCACCGCGGGCAACCTCGTCTTCCAGGGGACGAGCACCGGGCGCTTTCGCGCCTATGCGGCCGACACCGGCAAGCAGTTGCTCGACCTCGACATGCAATCGGGGATCGTCAGCGCGCCCTCGACCTTCCGCGTCGGCGGGGTGCAATATGTCGCGTTCCAGACGGGCAAGGGCGGCGCCTTCCCGCTCGTCGCCGGGGTTGCGGGCGGGGTGACGCGCAAGGTGCCCAACCTGCCGCGCCTTGTCGTGCTCAAGATCGGCGGCACCGCGAAACTCCCTGTCCCGCCGGCAACCACGACGCTCGCATGGAACCCGCCCGCGCCGATCGGCACGCCCGGGCAGATTGCCGCCGGCAAGGCGCATTTCGGGCGCTATTGCATGGTCTGTCACGGCGACAGCGCGATCGGCAACGGTTTCACCCCCGACCTGCGCGTCTCGGGTACGCTCGCCAATGCCGAGGCGTGGAAGGGCGTGATCCTGGGCGGTGCGCTCAAGGATCGCGGCATGGTCAGCTTCGCCAAGGTACTCACCCCCGCCGATGTCGAGGCGATTCGCGCCTATGTCATCGACCGGTCGAACTGGACCAAGGCCAATCTGGCCGACACGGCGGCGCCGATGGGGCGCTGACGCGGCCTTTGCCTATTTTTTGATCACAAGAGTTGCGCCGTTGCACACCGCTTGGGCAGCGGCGCAACTTCCTGTCACAAATCTTACCGAAAGCTTGCGATTCGCCAATTGGCACGGGTCTTGATTGGTGCAAGATGACGGGGCCTTGCGGCGACTCATGGAGGAGCGAACCGGACCAGGCGGGCCCTGATCCGGCTTTGGCTGCAGGCACCAGACATGCCCAGTGGGGGACAAGACGCGTGAAGAAGATTGAGGCGATCATCAAGCCGTTCAAGCTCGACGAAGTGAAGGAAGCGCTGCACGACGTCGGAGTCAGCGGCATCACCGTGACCGAGGCAAAGGGCTTCGGCCGTCAAAAGGGCCACACCGAACTCTATCGCGGCGCCGAATATGTCGTCGACTTCCTGCCCAAGGTGAAGCTGGAAGTCATCGTCGAGGACGGGCTCGCCGAGCGCGTCGTCGAGGCGATCGCCGCGGCCGCCCAGACCGGTCGCATCGGCGACGGCAAGATTTTCGTGATCCCGGTCGAAACCGCGCTCCGCATCCGCACCGGCGAACGCAACGAGGACGCGCTCTAGACCCGTCCCGCTCCCCGATCCTGTTCAACAAGACCCGGCAAAGCCGGTCATCATCGCAAGAAGGAAGTTCAGACCATGGCGACCAAGCCCAAGGAAATCATCGCGCGGATCAAGGACAACGACATCGAATGGGTCGACCTGCGCTTCACCGACCCGAAAGGCAAGTGGCAGCATCTCACCATGTGCGCTGGCGTGATCGACGAGGACGCGCTCGAAGACGGCCTGATGTTCGACGGTTCGTCGATCGAAGGCTGGAAGGCGATCAACGAGTCGGACATGATCCTGAAGCCCGATCTCGACGCCGTTTATGACGATCCCTTCTCGGCGACTCCGATGCTGGTGATGTTCTGCGACATCGTCGAGCCGTCGACCGGCGAAGGCTATTCCCGCGACCCGCGCACCACTGCCAAAAGGGCTGAGGCCTATGTCGCCTCGACCGGCATCGGCGACACCGTCTATGTCGGCCCCGAAGCCGAATTCTTCATGTTCGACGATGTCCGCTTCGAAACCGGCTACAACAAGTCGGGTTTCGAGATCGACGATATCGAACTGCCGACCAACACCGGCCGCGCTTACGAAGGCGGCAACCTCGGTCACCGTCCGCGCGCCAAGGGCGGCTACTTCCCTGTCGCGCCGGTCGACAGCGCCGTCGACATCCGCGCCGAGATGGTTTCGACGATGCTGGAAATGGGCCTGCCCTGCGACAAGCACCACCATGAAGTCGCCGCTGCGCAGCACGAGCTTGGCCTGACCTTCGGCAAGCTGACCGAAACCGCCGACCGTATGCAGATCTACAAATATGTCGTGCATCAGGTCGCCAACGCCTACGGCAAGACCGCGACCTTCATGCCGAAGCCGATCCGTCAGGACAACGGCTCTGGGATGCACACGCACATCTCGATCTGGGAAAAGGGCAAGCCGCTGTTCGCGGGCAACGGCTACGCCGGCCTTTCCGACATGTGCCTCTATTTCATCGGCGGCGTCATCAAGCACGCCAAGGCGCTCAACGCTTTCACCAACCCGACGACGAACAGCTACAAGCGGCTCGTCCCCGGCTTCGAGGCACCGGTGCTGCTCGCCTACTCGTCGCGCAACCGTTCGGCGTCGTGCCGCATTCCCTACGGCGCGGGCTCCAAGGCAAAGCGCGTCGAATTCCGTTTCCCCGACGCGATGGCGAACCCCTATCTCTGCTATTCGGCGCTGCTGATGGCGGGCCTCGACGGCATCCAGAACAAGATCCACCCCGGCGACGCGATGGACAAGAACCTCTATGACCTGCCGCCGGAAGAGCTGGCCGAAGTCCCGACCGTCTGCGGGTCGCTTCGCGAAGCGCTCGACAGCCTCGCTGCCGACTATGAGTTCCTGCTGAAGGGCGACGTGTTCACCAAGGACCAGATCGACGCCTATATCGAACTCAAGTGGCCCGAAGTTTACAACTTCGAACAGACCCCGAGCCCGGTCGAGTTCGACATGTACTACAGCGCCTGATCGGCAGCGATCAGCGACGCGTAGGGGGCGTCCGGTCTGGGGGGACCGGGCGCCCCTTTCATTTTTGCGAGCAAAGCGTCAATTGTCCGCCTGTTCGCATTGACCCTTTCGTAAAACCTCAATGCTAGACGACCCCGGATTTCGGGGGAAATTTTATGTTGCGTAACCTGCTTCTGATCGGTGCCGCGCTGCTACTCGGCAGTTGCGGCAGGATGGCCGAGCTCGTCAGCCAGACAAAGACCGTCGCCGCGCCGCGCGAGCAGGTGTTCAAGAAGATGTTCGGTACCGACGGCAGCCAGTTCGACGGAATCCCGCTCGTCACCAACGGCGGGTCGACGCGGCTCTATGAACTGGTCGTCCAGAAGGGCGATCCCCGTTTCGCGCAGATCGCGCCGAAAGAACGTCCCGATGCGACCAAGGTCAAGCTGGCGGTCGCGATGGAAATCCCGCGCGAGACGCACATCATTTACAGTGTCGACGACGGCGCGATCCAGGCGGGCCTCAAATTCTCCTTCGAGGAACTGACGCCGGGCCAGACGCGCGTGTCCTTTACCATCGATGAGCTGACCGGCCACGACACCGCGGGGCTTACGGTCAACACGTTGAAGCTCCACGCGCTCGGCCGCGATGCGCTGAACAAGCTCGACGATTTCGAAGAGGTAAAGGAACCCGCTTAACGCCGCGCGTCTTTGCCGGTTGCGACGCCCGCCCGCCGATGGCAGATTGCCCGGCGGGGGCGGATCGCAAAGGGCATTGATATGCGAACGCGCCTGTTTTTCATCACCGCACCCCTCCTTCTCGCCTCCTGCGGCGGCGGAAGCGGCGGGGGCAGCACCCCGCCGCCGGGCAACAACGCACCGCCCAGCTTCACGTCGGCGCAAACCGCCAGCGTCACCGAAAACACGACCGCCGCCTATCAGGCCGCCGCGAGCGATCCCGAGGGCAATCCGCTGACCTTCACGATCGACGGCGGCGCCGACGCGGCGCTCTTTTCGATCACCTCGGCGGGGGCGCTGCGCTTCAACACCGCGCCCGATTACGACCTGCCCGGCGACGCCAATGGCGACAATGTCTATGCGGTGACGCTCCGCGTCAGCGACGGCAGCGCCAGCGCCACCCAGCCCGTGAACATCACAGTGACCAACAGCCGCGAGGGCCTATCGGTTGTCCGCGTCGGCACGGGCTTCAGCCAGCCGCTCTATGTCGCGCCGATCCCCGGCAGCACCAATGTCTATGTCGTCGAGAAGGGAGGCGACGTCTATCGCTTCGACCCCGCGAACGGCAGCCGCACGCGCGTGCTCGACATCACCGACATTTCTACGAGCGGCGAGCGCGGGCTGCTCGGCGTCGCCGCCTATCCCGACCATGCGACGTCGCAGCGGCTGCTGGCAGTCGCGACCGCCGCCGACGGCACGGTCCAGGTTCGCCGCTACACGCTGGGGCAGCCCAACAGCTCGACCAGCTACGATACAGTGCTGAGCGTGCCGCACCCCGGCGCCGACAACCACAACGGCGGCTGGATCGGCTTCGGCCCCGACGGCCTCGTCTATGTCGGCATCGGCGACGGCGGGGGCGGCGGCGACCCCGGCAACAATGCGCAAAACACCAACGTCCGCCTCGGCAAGATATTGCGTTTCACCGTCGGCGCGAACGGCAGCAGCTATGCTCCCGCGCCGGGCAACCCGTTCCTTTCGGGCGGCGGCGATCCCTATGTCTACGCCTATGGCCTCCGCAATCCGTTTCGCGCCTCGTTCAACGGCTCGACGCTCGTCATCGGCGATGTCGGCCAGGGCGCGGTCGAGGAAGTCGACCTGGTCACCACGACCCAGCCCGGCCTCAATTTCGGCTGGCGCTTCAAGGAGGGGACGCAGACCTTTTCGGGCACGCCGCCCGGCGGCCTGACCGATCCGGTCGTCGAATACGGTCATGGCAGCGGGCCGCGGCAAGGCAATTCGATCACCGGCGGCTATGTCTATCGCGGGCCCGTGGCCTCGCTGCAGGGCCAGTATGTCTTCGCCGACTTCGTCTCGGGAAATATCTGGTCTATCCCCTTCTCCAGCTTAGTGGCGGGTCAAACGCTTCCCTCATCGCGCCTCGCCCGGCGCAACGAGGATTTCGCACCCGATGCCGGAACACTCAGTTCGATCGCCTCGTTCGGCGAGGACAGCGCGGGGAATCTCTTCATCGTCAGCATCGGCGGGGACATCTTCATGGTCCGGCCCGGCTGACCGCTTGCGGCGGGGCGTTGCACCAGCCACAAGGGGACGTCTAGAGGAGTCCCCCATGAAATCATTGCCTTTCGCTGTTCTCGTCGCCGTGCAGCTCGCCTTGGCGCCCGCTGCGCAGGCGAAGCTTAGCCCGACGGAGGCAAAGATGGCGAAGACCGTCGAGGCCGAGCGAGGCCGCAGCCTCGCGTTGCTTGAGAAGCTCGTGAACCAGAACAGCGGCTCGCAGAATCTGGAAGGCGTCGAAAAGGTCGGAGCGATGATGCGCGCCGAACTCGAACCGCTCGGTTTCAAGGTCGAATGGAAGCCGATGCGCGATACCGGCCGCGCCGGCCATCTGATCGCGACGCACGTCGGCAAACCGGGGGTCAAGCGCCTGCTGCTGATCGCGCACCTCGACACGGTGTTCGAACCCGACTCGCCGTTCCAGTCATTCACCCGCAAGGGCGACATGGGCGAAGGCCCGGGCGCGGGCGACGACAAGGGCGGAATGGTTGTCGTCGTCGCGGCGCTGCGCGCGATGCAGGCGGCAGGCATGCTCAAGGGAGCCAATATCGAGTTCCACATGACCGGCGACGAGGAAGACTCGGGCAGTCCGATCGAAAAGGCGCGCGCCGACCTGATCGCCGCGGGCAAGCGCGCCGACGTCGCGCTCGATTTCGAAGGCCTTGTGCGGGACAATGGCGCCGATATGGGATCGGTCGCACGCCGCTCGTCGGACAGCTGGACTGTGACCGCGACCGGCAAGGCAAGTCACAGTTCGGGCATCTTCAGCGCCGCCGCAGGCGACGGTGCCATCTATGAACTGACGCGCATCCTCCACCGCTTCCGCACCGAGCTGCCCGAGCCGAACCTGACCTTCAACGTCGGGCTGATCGCCGGCGGACAGCAGGCCGATCTCGACACAGGGGGCATTCGCGCGAGCGTTAGCGGCAAGACGAACATCATCGCCGGAACCGCGGTCGCGCGCGGCGACCTGCGCGCGCTGTCACCCGAGCAGATCGAGCGCGTGAAAGCGAAAATGACCGCGATCGTCGCCGACCATGCCCCCGGCACCGACGCGAAGATCAGCTTCGACCCCGGCGGCTATCCGCCGATGGCGCCGACCGGGGGCAACAAGGCCCTGCTCGCAAAGCTCAACGGCGTGAACCGCGACCTCGGCCTCGCCGAAATGGCGCCGCTCGATCCGTTGAAGCGCGGCGCGGGCGATATCAGCTTCGTCGCTGCCGACGTCGACGGCCTCGCGGGACTCGGCCCGTACAGCACCGGCGACCATGCGCCCGGCGAGGCGGTCGATATCCCCAGCATTTCGCGGCAGGCGACCCGCGCTGCCATCCTGATGTCACGCCTTTCTGCTGAAAAGCGCTGAACGGCAGCAATTGCCAGTTGGCCTTTTCTTGATTCATCCGCCACAGTGATTAGGTAGCAATCCGAGACGGATTCACCGCGATTGGGAGAATGACGATGAGCGACACCGAAACCCACCTGAAACAGCACTACATCGGCGGCCGCTGGGTCGATTCGAAGGGCGGCAAGCTACACGACGTCATCAACCCCGCGACCGAAGAAACGGCCTCGACCGTCGTACTCGGCACCGCCGCCGACGTTGACGACGCGGTGGCCGCGGCGAAGGAAGCCTTCAAGACATTCTCGCAGACGACGCGCGAGGAACGCCTCGATCTGCTGAACCGCATCGTCGAGGAATATAAGAAACGCGGCGCCGATCTCGCCAAGTCGATGGCGAGCGAAATGGGCGCCCCCGTCAGCTTCGCCAGCACTGCCCAGGTCGGCGCCGGCATCGGCGGCTTCCTCGGCACGATCGCCGCACTCAAGGATTTCAGCTTCACCGAAAAATACGCCGCGGGGGTCATCGCCTACGAGCCGATCGGCGTCGTCGGCATGATCACGCCCTGGAACTGGCCGCTCAACCAGATTGCGCTGAAGGTCGCGCCGGCGCTCGCCGCGGGCAACACGATGGTTCTGAAGCCATCGGAAGAATGCCCCGGCAACGCGGTGATCTTCGCCGAGATCCTCGAAGCCGCGGGCGTCCCCGCCGGCGTGTTCAACCTGGTGCAGGGTGACGGCCCGACCGTCGGCAACGCGATCAGCGCGCACCCCGGCATCGAGATGGTCAGCTTCACCGGATCGACCCGCGCCGGCATCCTCGTCGCCAAGGCGGCGGCCGACACGGTCAAGCGCGTCCATCAGGAACTCGGCGGCAAATCGCCCAACATCGTCCTGCCCGACGCCGACCTGCAAGCCGTGCTGCCGCCGACGGTGCAGGGCGTGCTCGTCAACACCGGCCAGAGCTGCATCGCGCCGACGCGCATCCTGGTCCAGAAGGAGCGCGAGGCCGAGGCGGTCGGCGTGATCAAGGCGATGTTCGACGGGACGCAGGTCGGCGACCCGATGAGCGAGGGCGGCCATATCGGCCCCGTCGTCAACAAGGCGCAGTTCGACAAGATCCAGGGCCTGATCCAGTCGGCGATCGACGAGGGCGCGACGCTGGAAACCGGCGGCACCGGCCTGCCAAGCAACGTCAACCGCGGCTATTATATCAAGCCGACGGTCTTCTCGGGTGTTACGCCCGACATGCGCATCGCAAAGGAAGAGGTGTTCGGCCCGGTCGCGACGATCATGGCCTATGACACGCTCGACGAAGCGGTCGAGATCGCCAATGACACCGAATATGGCCTGTCGGCGGTCGTCTCGGGCGACCCCGCCAAGGCGGCGGAAGTCGCGCCGAAGCTGCGCGCCGGCATGGTCGCGGTCAACGCCTGGGGTCCCGGCCCGGGCGCGGCGTTCGGCGGCTACAAGGCGTCGGGCAACGGCCGCGAGGGCGGCGTGTTCGGCCTCAAGGATTTCATGGAAGTGAAGTCGATCAGCGGCATTCCGGCGTAACATCTCCCCTCCCGCTTGCGGGAGGGGTCGGGGGGAGGGTCTGTTGCTCGGCCGACCCTCCCCGCTGCGACTGGCGAACAAGTGCGCAAGTCTCGCTGCCCCTCCCGTAAACGGGAGGGGTTTTGCTATCCTCTCATTGGGTTTATGCGCCCTCGCATGACCACCCGCTCACCGCTCGCTCCCGCCGCCTTCCCCGCCCTCCCCGACATCGCCGGGGTCACGCGCCGCGTCGCGCGCGCGCAGTACAAGAACTGGGATCGCTGCGACCTCACCTATGTCGAGCTCGCAGCGGGCACCACGGTCGCGGGCGTCTTCACGCGCAATGTCTGCTGCTCGTCCGAAGTCGAACTCGGCCGCGAACAGGTCAAAGGTGGCAAGGGCCGTGCGCTGATCGTCAACGCGGGCAACAGCAACGCCTTCACCGGCTATCGGGGGCGCGAGGCGGTCGAGCAGATCATGGCGCAGGTCGCGGGCCATCTCGGCTGCGACGCCAGCGAAGTTTTCGTCAGTTCGACCGGCGTGATCGGTGTGCCGCTGCCCAAGGACAAGGCGCGTGCCGGGGTTGCAGCCGCGCTCACCGCCCAGCCCTGCTCGTGGGAGGCCGCCGCCGAAACGATCTGCACCACCGACACCTTCGCCAAGGGTTCGGCAGCGAGCGCGATCGTCGGCGGCACGACCGTCCACGTAGCGGGCATCGTCAAGGGATCGGGGATGATCGCGCCCGACATGGCAACGATGCTCGGCTATATCTTCACCGATGCCGCGGTCGCGCCCGCGCTGTTGCAGGACATGCTCGGCGAGGCGACCGGCGGAAGCTTCAACAGCATCACCGTCGACAGCGACACCTCGACCAGCGACACGGTGCTGCTCTTCGCGACGGGGCGGGCGGGCAATGCCACGCTGACGACCCGCGACGATCCGGGCGCCGACGCGCTCTACGCGGCGATCCGCGAAGTCGCCCTCGATCTCGCGCATCAGGTCGTGCGCGACGGCGAAGGCGCGTCGAAATTCATCGAAATTCAGGTTACCGGCGCGACCAGCGACGCCAGCGCCAAACGGGTCGCGCTGGCCATCGCCAATTCGCCGCTCGTGAAAACCGCCATCGCGGGCGAGGACGCCAATTGGGGCCGCGTCGTCATGGCGGTGGGCAAGGCCGGCGAACCCGCCGACCGTGACAAGCTCGCGATCCGCTTCGGCGATCACTGGGTCGCCAAGGATGGCCTGCCCGTCGACGGCTATGACGAGGCGCCGGTTGCGGCGCACCTGAAAGGACGGGACATCCGCGTCGGCGCCGACCTCGGCCTCGGCGAAGGCCGTGCGACCGTGTGGACGTGCGACCTGACCCACGGATACATCAGCATCAACGCCGACTATCGGAGCTGAGCCGCGATGCTCACGATCTGGGGTCGCCTCAATTCGCACAATGTGAAGAAGGTCGCATGGTTCGCGGTCGAGCTTGGCCTGCCGTTCGAGCGCCGCGATGTCGGCGGTCAGTTCGGGATGGATGCCGCCTATCTCGCGAAGAACCCCAATGCACTGATCCCGACGATCGACGACGACGGCGTCACCCTGTGGGAGTCGAACGCGATCCTGCGCTATCTGGCCGCGAGGCACGGCGGGGCACGCTTCTGGCCGAACGATCCTGCCGCTCGCGCGGTCGGCGATAAATGGATGGACTGGCAGACCGGCTATGCCGATGCGCAGCGCGATGCCTTCCTCAATCTCGTACGCCGGACGCCCGAAGCGCGCAACGCGGCAGCGATCGCGGCGTCGGCGGCGGCCTCGGCGAAGCAGATGGCGATCCTCGACGAAGCGCTGTCGCGCACGCCGTGGCTGTCAGGCGCCGCGTTCGGAATCGGCGATATTCCGATGGGCGTTTATGTATATACTTATTTTTCGCTCGCGATCGAACGGCCGTCACTACCCCATGTCGAGGACTGGTACGCGCGGCTGAAAATGCGGCCGGGCTATGCCGAACAGGTCATGATTCCGCTGACCTGAAACAAGGAGCCCCGGCCTCGGCCGGGGCCCGATGGTCGATCAAAGGGCGCCTTCGAGCCAGCCCTTGAGCGCGCTCTTGGGCGCTGCGCCAACTTTGGTGTCGGCGATCTGGCCGTTCTTGAACAGGATCATCGTCGGGATACCGCGCACGCCATATTTGCTCGGCGCGTCGGGGTTTTCGTCGATATTGATCTTGGCGATCACGACCTTTTCGCCCAGTTCGTCGGCGATTTCCTCGAGCGAGGGTCC